>Ga0209700_100064_pt1 | contig 145393 bp, 90 predicted proteins | sample SiratroredBW_FD_187528 | JGI IMG/M metagenome (GOLD analysis project Ga0209700, IMG submission 187528) | Root nodule microbial communities of legume samples collected from California, USA - Siratro red BW (SPAdes) (version 2) | ecosystem: Host-associated > Plants > Roots > Nodule | place: USA...
GATATCTGCAAACAAATCTATACTCCACAACAGTATAACAAACAGATTAGGAGAAAAAGACCCCAATACAAACCACCTCCTAAGAAAAGACAACAAACTAAAAGATATTCGGTTAGGAGTTCTAATACTAGAAAACCTACCCTGGATAAAAACAAGCATGTTCGAAAGGTCCGACAGGACAAAAATTATACAAAGCCACTAGAATGCTTTGCCTGTCAACAAACAAGACATTATTCTAGAGATTGTCCAAATAAAGCAAATCTGTTTACCAGAGAAGCAGAATTAATAAAAAGCTGTAGGATGAACTTCATCCCTATAGATGAATCAGTTTCAACAGATTCAGAAATATATTTTATAATCAGTTGGTCAGACTATACTTCTGGTGAAGAAGACAACCAAAAAGATTATCGAATAATAAATGAATTCACTAACAATGAATTCGAAAACATCTACAAAATAGATGATAAATATAATAATTACGGAAAAATGTTAGATGAATTAGGCTATGGTTTAATGAATCTAGCAATAGAACAAGACTCGTGTAACCACGAGATACAATATTTTGTGGGACCAGATCATATAGCCTGTAATACCTGTAATAGGTATCCACATAAGGACAAAAGAGCTCATTGCTCGTTATGTTATAAATTTTTTTGTAAAACTTGTCTAAAAACAAATTACAAAATTAACTTTCCTGAACAAAAGGAAGAAAAAAATTCAGATAAATTAACATCCAGTAGGATATCAAATCTAAAAAATAGAGTAAATACTCTAGAAAACACGGTTAATTTTTTGTATGAAAATTACGAAAACTCATTAGAAAAAACTCTTACATCTAACATGTATAATGAGACAAACAACTCTTTAATGGCTACACAATACGACTGTATCCCATTAATATGTAACAAAAATAAAATCCAAAGTTTAAGAATTTTGGTAAAGCTAACTTTTCCCAAAATAAATAATTTTGGAAAAAAAGAAAAAATAGTACAAGCCCTAGTTGACACAGGCTGTACACAGACAATTATTTGTAAATCTATAACCCCAGAACAAAATGTTGTCCAAAGTAGTAAGACAATTAGGACAAGAACAATGTTTGGAGAAATTATGGAAAATAATTTACAAATAAAAAATATAACAATCCAATTATCAACCAATTGTGATTTGTTTGGAAAGAAAATATTTATTCCAAAAATTGATGTCATGGATTTAGTCCCTGCACAAGAAAAGCTAGTATTAGGGTTAGATTTCATATTAAATGAAAATAGATCCCTAACCATAACAAAAGATTATCTGTTAATCTCAGATAATACTCAACTCTCCCCCATAATAGATGAATTTATATCAGAGTTGCGAGAAAAGCGTGGTGAGACCACCATGCTAAAAGAAAGAGAATGCTAGTGTAAGAATGAAAATTTTTGTCAGTGTAATGAAAATTCTTGCAAAAATAAAGGACTAATAATCAAAGAAAATCAAAATATCCTAGAAACCATAGATGATGAAAATAATCTTACAGATTATGAAATCTCATTACAAAGAGATACTGATTATAATTTAGTCAGAATCAATAAGACAATAACCTTCGATAATATCCAACAGATCATTGATAGGTTAAACAAATCAAGTATAATAGGAGAAGATCCTACAAAATATTGGGAAAAAGATCCAGTAATATGTAAACTGAATATAATAAATCCCGATTTAATTATTAAAACAAAAGATATTCCTTATAGCAATTTCGAACAAGAGGAATGTAAAAACCACATAAAGGCTCTGTTACAACTAAAAGTAATAGAACCTAGTACTAGCCCACATAGAAGCCCTGCTTTTATTGTAAACAAACACAGTGAACAAAAAAGGAGGGAAGACCAGAATGGTTTACAACTATAAAAGACTTAACGATAATACCCAATTAGATGGATATACAATTCCGTCTAAAGATGTATTAATAAACAGAATTCAGAAGGCAAAATGGTTTTCTAAATTCGACTTAAAATCAGGATTCCATCAAGTAAAAATGGACCCAGAATCTATAAAATGGACAGCATTTTCCTGTTCAGAAGGGTTATTTGAATGGAAAGTTATGCCATTCGGATTAAAAAATGCCCCCCCAAATTTTCCAAAGAAAAAATGGATAACATTTTTGGAGAATACAAAAATTTTACATGCACATACATCGATGATGTTTTAGTATTTTCAAAAACGAAGGAAGAACACTACCTTCATTTAAAACAAATCCTGCATGTATTTGAAAAATACGGATTGATTATCTCAAAATCAAAGATAGAAGTCTGTAAAAATCATATATCATTCCTAGGTGCTGAAATAGGAAATAGAAAAATAAAGCTCCAACCTCACATAGCACAAAAAATAATTGATTTTCCTGACAGAATGGAAGATATAAAGACCTTGAGATCCTTCTTGGGATTATTAAATTATGCAAGAGGATATATAAAAGATTTAGGAAAATATACATTTCCTCTGTATAACAAAACTTCTTTAACCGGACAAAGAAAATTTAACTCTGAAGATATTAAATTAGTTAAAGAAATCAAAGAAAAGGTGAAAAACCCCTACCACTAGATTCGGACTATTTAGTCATAGAATGTGATGGGTGTGAATTAGGATGGGGAGCTATCCTAAAGAAAAAGAAAAACAGATATGCAAATACAGCAGAAGAAGAAGTTTGCAGGTATGCCTCAGGAAAATACCATATAAATCCTCAGGTTTACTCTACATCAACAGATTATGAAGTAAATGCTGTAATAAACTCAATAAAAAGTTTTGAACTATTTATTATAAATAAAACCGAAATAACCATAAGAACAGACTGTGAAGCTATAGTTGCTTATGCAAACTCTCAATTACACAGCGATAAAAAACCACACAAAAGATGGATACTATTCAAAGAATTAGTCTATCACAATGGTATAAAGGCAACTTTTGAACACATCAAAGATAAAAGAAATATTGCTGCTGATATACTATCTCGTTTTGCAGGTGGTCATGAGACCGACAAAAGTCAACTATCCTAGTGTAAAGGAAAAAATGAAGTTTGGGAACCAAGAACTTCCCATACTTACAAATCACTACCTCTACTACGGTAGAGAACAAATGAATGAAAAATTCAATGTTCTGGTAGACCATATATGGAACATACCAAAAACTACTGACCGTAATGAAAGTTATGTAGTTACAATCAAAAGAGGTATCATTTGTGCCCTTTATAATTTCTGCAATGCAGACAACCAAGGAATACCAATCCTTACAAAGGCCTCTCCCTCAGGGAAAGGTTATACTTATTTTTCACTCTTGACCGGACCCCACAAAGGAGTCTTTACAAATTTTGCTGATTTATGCATAGCAAAAGAAGGAATAAATAATCCTCAATACAAAGGCTTCTACACAAAGGAAGAAGCAGAAAAGTCTCTTGAACTTGACACTATCAATCTAGAGACCATAAAACAGGCCCTCAATCCTGAGCCCAGTCCTATTCAAGTCAAAGGCCAAAGTAATACAAGGCCCAACACTTATAAAGATCAAGTGGTTGCCTCCTTGACACCAACAAAAGAAACAAATATGAAGAAATTCAAAACATTACAAAAATTTCTTCTGAAAATCCATCGACATGAAGCTGAAGTCCTTGGAATATATGTAAAAGTACAGACATACTTCAATTCCAGAAATATTTGTTGCAAAAGTGATGAACTATGCAGAAAAGTCTCCAATGGTAACTGCCCATGCAAGGTAAAATTCTTGTTTCGGAAAGCAGCTATCGACTTGGAACAATACAAAGCTATAGAGTATGAAGATCTTGCTCTCACACCAAGACTTTTTCTTGAGTATGGATTATTAGACTCAGTTCTAATCCCTCCATCCAAAAAGTTTGACCAATTTGACCCAGCCGAGAATGAGGCTATAAATTACTTACAAGCAGTGATGATGAATCATGTTGCTTTAAAAATTACTTCTTGTCCTCCTAGGATCAGTGGAGGAGGATCATATGTCACACATGTCATCAAAATCCTTTTCAACGATCATGTAGAATATCCAATTCTATATAATGAAGGATATGAGGCATGGGAAATAGTTGGTAACCTAGATTACCAATATAATCTGTTGAGAGCTCAAGTTATGGGAAATGACTGGTTTTTCTCCGAAAAAGATGAAGCCAGTTTTAACCTAATAAAAGAAACTCCAACAACAAAGATGTTCCTCCCAATTGAAAATGGAAAAATATTTTTACCATTTCCACAGGAGCCAAACAACAAGCTGGTCCAGCATTTCCAACGTGAAAAGATAAATCAGAAGATTTATGAACTATCTGGATGCTATGGACAACAAATCCCTCCAAATGACATATCTATGTCAGAAACTTCAGATAATCCAGAACCATCAGAAGACCTTGGAGAAACATCTGGAATTGTATCTGTTACAAGATAAGGATGAAATTCTTTCTTCAATCACTACTCTGAATAACGTGTTAATGGACCACACCGGGTCTACACGTAACAGAGAAAAGCTGAAAGAATCTCTTCTTTCCACACCTTAAATTGAGAAAGTGAAGAAAATTTATTCTCCATCTTAAGATATATATATATATATATATATATATATATATATATATATATATATATATATATATATATATATATATATTATAGTTTAACAAATCATAAAAGTAGAGAATTATATTTCAATAATCTTATAAAAAAACAAATATTTATTAAAAAAAACTATAAAAATAGAGGACTTGTTGGAAGAATCCGAGGGGGAAACTGGGGAGATCTCATAATAATGAGAACTGAGTCAACATATAAGGGAATGACAAAAGCATTCTCAAACCCCGAGTACATTACTCATGACCCTTTCACTTGTACCGCCGTTTACACAAAGAATGAGACATAAGCCAACATATAAGAGAATGACACCACCTTCAACCCAAAATGTTAAGGCATTAGGTTTGTGGGTCTTATTTCTTATATATTGCTCAACTTTCTCATTCCTACCCAATGTGAGACTTTGACTCGCACTTTTCGCCCAGGCCGCAAACCAACGGCTCTGATACCACTTGATGGGAGAATCCGAGGGGGTAAACATCGGGGAGATCACACAAGAATGAGAATTGAGCCAACATATAAGGGAATCACATCACCTTTAACCCAAAACCTTAAGGCATTAGGTTTGTGGGTCTTCTTTCTTATATATTGCTTAACTTTCTCATTCCTACCCAATGTGGGACTTGGACTCGCACTTGAATATCTTTTAAGTGTGTATATATTAAGAACATATATTAAGTAAGAAGGAAGAAGTACATTAAGAAAGACAAATCTTTTAAAACCTTCCTCTATGATGACCATTTTCAGCTTGAGTTTGTCTTTGTTTAGTGATATTCATACGGAAAAATAGATTAAATGGGTTCCATGCACCAGTTTTAAACCCATCTAATCATTCTCCCAAGCATATTGATATGGTAATTATGATTAATGACCCAAAAAGCTCACATGTATCGGTTTATATTTCTTTTCTTTTTATCAGTAAACAGTAAATTTGATAAAAGTGAGACGTTTGATAGATGTTTTAACTCTTATATATAAAAGTCTATCTTGACAATAAAATTCTATTATAGAATTATTAGAATGAATTTGAGTATGTACCAATTCAAAATATGTAATATGGATCTTAATTTACATAACAGTGACAACCAACATCTATAAAAATTGTATTGTGTGTAATAAATGAATTCCAATAACTTTATCGGATAATGAATGAGCTTCAAAGATAATGACAATCACACTCCTGTTACAGCTAATGATACTCTAGAGTTTATGATATCTTTTCCTGTTACAATAGTGCTTTGAACCCATGACCTAGTCACACATGTATAATTATGAATTAAGTCCCTTCATAAATCACAATACAAAAATACTGGTCCTGCAACAAATTATCAGTACATAATAATCTATTAAAGTGGACTATAATTATATAACCGACTTTAGCCACAAAGTTGAATTCAAAGGCACCAACCTAAGTTTGAGAAGTTCCATTTTGTATATTTATTTGTGATCCAGCTGCAAGTCCTAATTTGTGTAACTTTGAATATCTTAACTGTATCTAACACACCGTCTACAAAAAGAATATTGTTTCGCTTATCCCAAGCCATGCGGTTTTCCGAACAAAGTTCTCTTTCTTGGACAACTCTAGTGCGTAGAATTATTGAAAATGCTAGTTTGTCATACACTGGTGTACTTCACTTATTTCAAACCATTTGCAGCACAAATACCACACCTATTATACTACTCTACACTTGAAAAACAAATAACTCACTAACTCGTCAATCTCTCCACACATTGCGCATAAGCTATTAAACATGATAATCCCTTTGGTTAAACATGATAATCTATTTTGTATTCACAAATATGATAATCCTTTTTTATAAACATGATAATCCTTTTACTTTATTCCTCTTTGTTCTGTATGACAATATGTTGATAATGACCGTTAGATTACCATGATTAAAGGAATATGATATATAACAATATCTAGAATTAGGTGTGTTAATTATATGACAACAATGTATGATACACATGAGCATGAATAAGAGGTTCATAAATATTTAACCATTTTGACAACTATATTGGTGTTCGTGATTATGATTAATGACCCATTTCAGATAGCTTATTTGTATCAGTCTGGTTAATATATATTTTTTATCAGTTTGGTTCCTATATTTTTTTTTATAAACAAAGAGCAAATTTAACAAAAGTGAGACGTTTTAGAGATGTCTCGACTTATACATAAAAGTTTATCCCAACACACCAATTAATTATTAGGATTTGAGTGCACACCAACTCAAAATATGTAATATGGATCTTAATTTATATAACACTAACGACCAACATCTATAAAAATTGTACCATATGTGTAGTAAACAAATTCTAACGACTTTAATCGATAACGAGTGCAAGCTTCAAAGACAATGACAATTATACTCATGTAACAACTAATCATATTCCAGAAATGATGGTATCTTTTCCTGTTGCATAAGTGTTCTTAACCCATAACTTAGCCACACATGTATACCTAAGGATTAAGTCTCCACATATATCCCAATACAGAAATATTAGTTTTGCAACAAATTATCAGTACATAATGATCTATTAAAGTGAACTATAATTATATAACTAACTTTAGGCAAAAAGTTGAACTCAAACACACCAATCTGAGTATGGGAAGTTTGATTTTTAATATTTATTAGTAATACAGCTTCAGGCCTTAATCTGTGCAATTGTGAATATCTCAACTGTATTCACTTCCTGACAAATGATATTGTTTTTTTTTACCCAAATAAGCATGTAATTTTTCGGACAAAGTTCTATTTATTTAACGACTGAGTAACTCGATAACCTCTTCACACATTATACATGACCTAAATAATCTCTTTAATTAAACATGATAAATATTTACAAGTATGATAATTCTTTTAGCTACACATTATAATCCTTTACTTGTATTCATAAGTATTTCCTTTTGTTTCCAAGATAATATAATATATAACAATATCTAGAATTGGGTGTGTGTTAATTATATGGCAACAATGTATGATGCACATGAGCATGGATCAGACGTTTCATGTATTGCCACATGTTGCATACTTGATTCATCGTTCAAATTAGATTGTGAGCATATATCATGCATTTATTATTGAAGAGGTTGGATTTTTGGTTTCGAAGATAGAGCATGATGTGATGACAGCTACGAGGGCGATTCTAATACTATTACTACCACTTTATCACTTCTTTATTTTTCATAAGCACACTCAACATATCCTTCCACCAAATCCAGCAACGAGATTCTGGGTTGTCTGATTACAAAGTAATAAAAGGTGAAGAAGAAGCATCATGAGAGATTCATTACATCTCATGCCATTAATTGGTGGGCCTTCTCGGAGCTACGAGCCAAGCCCAACATCATCATCAAGAGACCATGGGCCCCAACGTAGGTTTCTCACCAATTTTGTGGCCTACATTAGTGGCCTGTAGCCTTATAGCTATGTTTATGGCGGCAAATTGCTTGGTTTCTGCCATTCCAGATTCCACTGCAGTTCGCAATGTTCTAAGCTTCAATTCATAAGATTCCTCCTCTTATTATTGTTATTCTATTATTATCACTTTCTTTCAATTATGCATTTTGATAAACCATCTTCTTTTGTTGTTATTTTTTTTACTATTATTTCTTTCAATTATTATTACTGTTCAATTTGAAAGAGAGTTCAGATATTTCATTATAATACTTTTTTTTGTGTGTATGATAATACAGATCCTTAATCTTGAAAGTGAAAAGATTTTTTTTAATATACTGTTTCTAAGAATAAAACACGCTGATTTTTCTTAATTATTTTTACCATTGAAAATCAGTATGCTCATTAAAAGGACTCAAAATTATTTATTTTTAAATAGTTTAAATATTCATTTTGTTTCCAAATATTAATTGCTTATATCCATATTGATTTAATTAAAATATACTTTCACACATTAAAATGTATATATGTTTTTTTTTATTTAGAGTATTTTCTTTCCTTTAAAATAAAACATGTCATTAATTTCTCTATGTTTTTAGTTTAAAATATTTAGTTTTAAATAAAGACACTACTTCAATGTTTTTAAATTAACAATTTCTAAACTTGTACCCACTCAAATGGAAACACACAATTGTCTAAGCTGTCTCTAATTGGATTGTCTCTAGATATTGCTATACTCACCACACGACCAAACCTCCTATTTTCAGGGGAATAAAAAAATTCGTACACATAAAATGTTATAAATAATACATAGTACGAGACAAAATGTAAACAAAAAAGAGAGAGAAGAAATTCATATGCAATGAACAAATTTTGGTGGAAACGATATAATATAAAAGTATTACAGAGTCCATGGATTGTCCCACGTACACAGACAATCGGTAAGATAAAAATAAAATTAGTTGTCGTAATCGAATGGTTTTAGATTAGTAGTTAGTGTTATATAATTTAAAATGTGATCATCTCCTGTTCCACGTCACCACATAAGTGGATTCATCAAAGAAAATACAAGAAAACATCATTGCCTCCATCATTTAAAAACCTAAGCTTCCAGGGTTACTTTAAACTATTACAGAATTTAGAAACCACAATGAAGGACTTATAAGTTACCCCAAACATGTCCTTTGTCAAAATGGTATTCATAGTCTTTTAATTCAGCATTTAAAGACTTCCTCATACATACAGCATTAAATAATTTTAATTATTTATGCAATGGCACTTTTCAACACTTTGACAATGTTATTCCTTTTTATCTTTCTGTATTTGATTAAGTTGGTGTTGTTTATACAATTTTATGTTAGAGAGATAGAATTACCACAACTAATATAAGAGGTAGGGTTGCCAGCTTTCAACTACCACAACTAATCTGAGCGATCTATCTATCTATCCACCCATTTTGTCAAGCATATGCTCTCTTTTTTCCTTTTCAACTTATCTTCCAACTGTTTGATATTTCCCCATCAAACTCACATGTATATAAGCTTCTTTCCACACACAACTCTTTCACAAACCATCCAATCTCACCTTCTTCCTTCAACTATTTCTCCATCTTCACCACCAATAACCCATCGCTACCAAAACTCATCGTGTTTATACACAATCATAGTTACAAACCAAAGCCATAACCTTTCCACCAAGTCATTGAAGACATCAATCACATCCAAAATGAACCGTGTGGAGCATATCGCTTATGACATGGTTATGATCACTCTATCCGTATCTCTGATCGTTCTTGGCATCATCCTCTTCCTAGCTTGCAAGAAGAAACCTGTTGAATCCGAAGAAACACTTCCCGTGAAGTTGTGTGCTCGTGCATACCCCTTGATGGAAGTTCATGTTGCCACCGATGGCTTCAACCATAGGAGAATCATTGGGCAGGGTCGCTTAGGAACTGTGTATGCAGGGACACTAGAGAAAGAAGAGATTGTAGCTGTTAAAAGGATTCACCCCGTTCTTGTGTTGAGCAATGCAGGGTTTGGTTTCTCATCCGTGTTGAAATGGCTCTCCTTGGCGCAACACCCCAACGTGGTTCCAATCATAGGGTTCTCAGAAGCACCTGGCGAGAGAGTTATTTTGATGGAGTTTGTGCACATGGCAAGCTTGGAGTTCTACTTGCATCGAAACCAAGATGGGGCTTCACTTTTGGATTGGAACAAGAGGTTCAGGATTGCAGCTGGAGCAGCTAGAGGACTTCAATATCTGCATGAAGTGGTGGCACCAAACATTGTACATGGGTGTGTTAAGTCCTCTAATATTCTCATTGATGTCAACTTCTGTGCTAGGATTTGTGATTATGGGCTTAACTTTTTGGCACCAGTGGAGAAGAGAGGGCTAGTGGGGTATGTGGATGATGAATATTGGAGTGAAAGAAGGGTTGGTGGAGCTACCAAGGAGAGTGATGTTTATGGGTTAGGGGTGGTCCTTCTTGAGCTTTTAACTGGGAAAGGGTGTGAGGGAGGGTTGTTGGTGAAGTGGGCATTGCCTTTGATTAGAGAAACAAGTTTCGGTGAACTTTTGGATCCTAGGTTGGTGATTCCTTCTGACACAAAACCCCTTGTTAGATTAGCCAAAGTTGCTTCAGCATGTGTTGGTAACTCAAGGAAATGTAGGCCTTCTATGGCTCAAGTGGCAACCATTTTGAACAATTTAGAAACTGAAGTGTGCCTCTGATGTAGTCAAATTGATGGAGCAATTTGCCTTCAATTTTGTACCAGAAAAAAAGTGACAGTGTTATCTTATGATTAGTTAATAAATTGATTGAAATGAAGAGGAGAAAATTGGTGGAATTTTGAGGAGGGAAGAGGGGCCTTATCCCAAATGTTGTGTTGTGAGAATAATTTCTGTTGGGGAATTTTGAAATAGAAAGGTGGGACGGTGCCGTTGTCCTTAGGGCGGTGAGTATTAATCTCTGGTTCCGTGTAGCATGGGGATCCTTTTTGTCATGAAAGTGACCTTTTTTCTATTTCTTTAACTTAGTTTCCCCGAACTTTTAATGTGTGCATATGTACCTATTTTTCCAGCTTCTAATTAGGTAGCCGTATGCAAGGTTGTACAATTTTATAAATCAATATCGGTGCTGTCTTTTAGTTTACAGACAGTATCGCTTACCAAAAAGGAAAACAATAGGAAGCAGATAGTATAGTGTATGAAAGGAACTAATGATAATATAATAACGCATGCTGTATTGTCAAAATTTTAACAAATTGTATCAAGTTTTTTAAAATAAATTGAGTTGTCACTACAGAGTTACAGAGATGTAAACGGAATGTCAATTTTTATTTTCAAATAATATCTATTTTACATACATTTTTTATTACAAATACTCATATCCACATCTAGATTTATGAACCCATCATAGATATGTTTTACAGTAAGTCTGGGTATAATTTCATCATCCAAAGAATTCCGACTGGATTAAACCTCTTTGTACGAAATAAAGAAAAGATAATATCATGATAGTTGCTAATTAGGGTGGGACTCCTGTGCCACTAAGAAAAAGAAGAAGGTAGGATTTAAAATATAATTACCAGGTTGCTTCCCACATCCTTCTGCCTAGGTTAATTATGGCAGGAGTAGTCAAATTCAACTATTTCTCTGGGCCCAACAATTTTAGTAATTGGGTCGCCCACGTCAAAAGGAGTGATTCCTCTTCCACCTCCATGACGACTTCTTGCAATTCCATAATTTTTTAAAATTCTCATTTTAGATATAATAAAAAAATCAAAATATCCTTCATCTTAGTTTTTTAAAATTCTCATTTTAAATATAATAAAAAAATCAAAATATCTTTTATCTGTAATTTATAATATAAAAATTTTAAAACTGATTACGAATTCTACAATCCGTAATATAAAAAATATGTGAATTATAATACTCGAAGCAATTGTCCAAAAGTTAAAACGAAGCCCAAGATTTTGGGCTTAGGATATAGGTTTGACCCAACATATTCTGAGGAATGAAAATCACCGCATGGGGTTGAGGGAACACTTTAGAAATATTAGTCATTTATTTATTCACAGGTTAATTATATTTCCACTCCTTCTATTTCAATGGACTAAATCACATGGATTATTGCCTAGACTATTAATATGATTTTCACAGAAAAAAAAACTATTAATATGACGTGTTGATATTGTAATTTCTTTTCTTCCGTCAACTGTAAGGAAATTACAAAAATGGTTTCTATTTTGTAACTATTTATGATTTAGTCCCTAAAAATAGTTTAACCGATTTTATTTTCTAAACAATCAATTCGCTATATTATATTAATACTTAATTTATTATCAATTTTCTACAATTTCTATCTCGTGCTTATAATTCAATTAGGAATAAAATTGTGCGTCTTGAGCTTCAAAATAAAATCAAATTAAATGTGAATCTTTTTAGTTTGATATGATGTAACCATGTCATAATTGGACTTGGGCTAAGTTAGCCTGATTGGGTTCAACCGATCTATCTGTTTTTTTATAACTGTTAATTATTGAAACTAGGAGAATTTTTCATATAAAGAATAATCACATTATTTATCTTTTCATTTTTAAATACATTAATAAATAACATATTTGTCTATATATATATACATACATATATATATATATATATATATATATATATATATATATATATATATATATATATATATATATATATTAATACACTAAAATAAACATTACAATAAAAACAGTATCAAAAAATCATCTTGAAAGAAAGAAGATGATGCAATCAAATGGACTTCTCAAACAATGTTAAATCAATTTGAATTTAAACATTTTGTTTGGGTAGCAAAAATCCAAAGAGAAAAATTTAGATTAATACTCTTTTTATAAACATATGGCCATTTTTTTTATAAAGAAGACTAGAACCGGTATAATGTTTTTTTAGGAATTAAAAATATAATTTGATAAAAAAAAAAAAAAGCGCAACAACGTAATTAACCCTTCTTCACTTAGAATGTTTTCACATTATATGGGAGATTAATTGCCAAAACTAAATGGCCCAATGGATTCTTTTAATATCTTAATTTAAAAAGAGAAGTGATATAGATACTTCTTATAACACTTTTTTTTTATTATTAACTGAAATTTATTAAAAAAATAATTTTTTAAATCTCATTAATAAACTAGGTGGCAATTAAACTCATTAAAAAATAATGATTTACAGACAAATTCTTCCGTGTATGACTTAAGATTGTTTGGAAAATAATGTGATTAGCAAATGAAAGCAAATATAATATTATTTGGAAAATAACATTAATAAAATTAGTTTGGATAGATGATAAGTTTCGAGTTCATAAGATAGCTTATTTGATTATAAGTGTTTGTTAAACTAGTTAAAAAATATAAATTGATATAGGAGATATAATTATATAATTTTTTTTATATAAATTAAACTTTTATTTAAAAAATATATTATTATGTAATTATAACTATAGGCTTTATATAAAAAATATTTTTTTATTAAAATTTGTAATATTTCTATTTATTTTTTAAAATTGTATAGATTTTTCTTATTTGTACAAGTTATTTTATATAAATAATTGATGTGATGAGTATTAAATAAATTTTGATTATTAATAAGTTTCATATATATTTTTAATCTAGACTTCTATTATACGGAAATGATCTTTTATAATTTTCATATATTATTTTGATATAAACGTAAATCCTAAACTACATAAAAATTAAAAAAGTAACTCACCAAATATTAAAGATAATGTTAAACTACAAAAACTCAAGTAATTGTAATTTATATAAACTAAAATATCGTAAAATAAACAGTTATAAAATAGTTATCATTGATCAAATTAACCTGTAAATTAATAGTGTTCCTATTAGACACATTTTTAATCGGTTTGTTAAATTTACTAACATTAATACATTTTTTTTAAGATTATACAATTGAATAAATACAGCTTCACAAAGAAAAGATCGAGTTGCGTAACTTTAAATAAATTATATTTTTTTAATAGAAGTAGTGCTACGTCACACTACTTTAGTTTTTTAATTATTTTATTATTTAAATAGAAGTCTGGTTCATTGGATAGTACGATTTTATGATTTTAATGGTAAACATGACTTTGATTCGCTATGGTTTGTTATTTATGATAAAATCGTTGTTACAAACATAATTTTATCCTTTTTTTATTTAATATTTTATGATAAAAAATATAAAAATTATTAGTTATAGTTTATATTAAAGTATTACATTATAAAAATAAAATTGTATTTTAAATTTAGTTTAAATATACAAATTTTTTAAATCTTTAAATTATGCGATGTAGGATGACTTTTAATAAAATTTCATTATGTTACTTAAGTTTTTTAACGAAACAATAATGTTTTGAAAATCTACCCATTTTGAAAATTGAAAGAAAAAAAAAAAGGTTATACTTTAGCGGAAAACTCATTCCATGGAAAGGCATGATATATATTCTGAAAATTATGTTTCCTAAAACTTGATATATGTGTTTCAAAATTTTCATTTTAAAAATTTTGTTCCAGAAATTATTTTTTCGAAAATCTCATCCCAAAAATCATTGGAAGTTCTGTTCTAAGAATTTAAAAAACGTGGTTCAGAAAATTTCTTAAATAATTAATCTAGAAGTTATTTAAAAAAATAAAATAATCATTTGAGGCGGTGCATCAAGAAAATCTGAAGTTGAGAGAAAAAAATCTTCATCCTATTAACAACGGAGCAGTCAAGTCCTCTACGCTCTAAAAGTTTTGAAATGTTAAAATCACATGAAAATAAGAGTTTGTTTCTTAAAAAAAGTTTCGCAGTCTACTTGTTAATTTTTATTAATTAAAATATTATTTTGTCGTATTAACAGTATTAGATAATTAGATTTATTTAAAAGATATATCGCATTTTAAAAAATTGTATTTTAGTTTATATTATATGTTACTTTCAAATAATGTGAAATTCTTATGTACTTAATTTTCTTATCCATCAAGTAGTGTATTGGTGCGTGAATTAATAAGTACTGAATTTTGTCCTTTTAACTAAAATTATTTATAATTTCTTCGTATGTCATTTAATATTTTTATTTGTTGTTTTCAAATTTCATATTCAAACAGGTTAAAAGATTAATTTGTAATAACATTAGACAAAAAAAAAAAAAATACTACTTTTACGCAGGTTATAAGTCTAAAGTTAATTGTCCAAACATACTTATACATATTAAGTATAATGTCGAAAAATCACACTAAATAATGGAAATAATAATAACAATAAATACTACTTTTACGCAGGTTATAAAGTTCAATATAGATTCAAAAAAATTGAATAATCGGAGATGTATAAATTTCTTAATTATTTAAAAAAATAAACTTTCTTAACTGATATACTTTAAAAAGAAAACTTTTAAAAGGATTATTAAAAACTTTTTAAAAAAACTTTCGCTACTCTGTTTGACTCATATATATGTGATTGATTGGTTACTAAATTTTTTTTGTTTTTGAAATAGTGTGTCACTCTAAATGTTAGTTGCAGGATCTCTTATGTTTAGTGGTACAAATATTACTGGAAATTTCTTTATTTGTTTTGTAATTTGGTTAAAACATCTCATGTTCTTATTAAATTCATTTTTTTACTGTTTATTTTTTTTTTAAAATAGGATTGACTTTATCTAATAAATCAACAAAACCTAATATAAGCTTAATTAACTCATGAGCGGGTCAATCTAATCTTCTTTATTTGTATATCAAAAAGATGTGATGAAAGAAGAAAAATTGTCAATTTGTTTTTGTATAATTCTTAACATTTAAAATTAAGATCATTCAATGTATTTTAATTATTTTTCTGTCTGACTTATTTTTATATACTATTTCTTTCCTTTCCTAACTAGTTAACATTATAAAAATAATAATAAGTATGGAAAATATTTTTATATTAATTAAAAAGGTCATTGAATATATTTGTCAATCTTTAAAACTTAATACCAAATCAAACATCTCCTATATGAAGTATCCATTCACATATTTGTATCGATTATTAGTAGATAATTTCCATATAGAAGATCTAGGTTCACACGTTTCGACGTTTTCTTATCTTAAGTTACTTCATGGATGTTCATTTCTTTTATGTTAATTTTTTCTAAACAAACTGCAGTTGACAAGTTGGGCTAATTCAGATTCAATCTAATTCAATAATACAATAAACTAGATTCCACCCAATTAAAAAATGTGGGTTAATATTAAATTATAAAAAGGTTATACAACTTGAATATTGTGAAAATGATATTTTACCTTAAAAATGTAATCAACTTGATATGATCATAAGTATCACGAGACGCAAAAAAAGATAATTAGTCAAGTGATAAAATTATATTATATTTATAATAACTATGTGCAAATATCAATGTGTCACAAAATATTATTTGTGAAATATTATTTGTGGAGATGAAAGATAGAATCATAAAAAAAGAAAAAAAAAAAAAAAAAAAAAAAAAAAAAAAAAAAAAAGACGAAAAACATAGATAACTTAGCAGGCTTGATAAGAAAAAAGTTATCAATATTAAGATTTTTTTATATTATACTTACACAATGATATTTAATAAATGAGTTTTTTACTAACTAGTGTTATAAAGATACTAGCTAAAGACTTAAAAAAAATCATTAAGAATTACGGTGCACATTAGAAACCATAGAATATAACACATTGTTAGGCGTCCCAAATGATTTATATGCTTAGAGAGATCCCAAAATTAAGATAATTTCACCTATGGTAATATCTCCTTTTAAACTTGTAATATAGAAACAAAATTATAAAACTATTAACTCAAATAAAAAGATATACTAAAACATTGTGATAAAAAAAAAAAAAAACACGTGATGTTGGATACCATAATACATTTGAAGCTTGATTAGAAAATTCTCTTAGTTGTTACTATTGTGAGATCCACCATGGTCAGGGTGTGATCAAATTTAGTATATACATGTTCACGAAAGCTGGTCTTTATGTTGTTATGATTCTCATAATAACTTGAAATATACTTAAAATATTATACCTATGTTAGATATGTAACTTCAATTTTAATTTGAAGGCTAATGTCTGTGTCATGCAACTGTAAATATATTATCATCGATATTTAAAGAAAAATAATTTTTTGACACCTAAACAAACAACTTATATTTGACAATATATTCTTAAGATTAACTTAATTATCAGAAAAAAAAACCTTGTATAATTGTAAAACAGATCATAACATAATAAATGTAAATTGTCTGTTTAGATTTATTTAAAGTGCATAACCATAATTTGAATATGTGATTCTTGCCTAAACAAAAATAAGTTCGTCCATGATAACATTGTAACTTTTTAAATTACATTCTAAAAAGTAAACAAGCAAATATCATGAAATCCACATCAATATTTTTATACACTTTTTTTCTAATATATTTTTATTTTAGATACTACAAATTTTAAATCATAAATGTATGAGAAAACGACACATAAGTTTAAATAAAAAATAATTTCATTATTCTAAGTAAACTTATGTAATTTTGGTCATACCTATTGTAATCCTTACGAATAAAAAGCTCGGAAAAGATTCGTAAATCCCTTGTGCGTATACTATACGTATACCGCGGAAAAATCCTCGTTAAAAAAAGAAAAAAAAAAGAAAAAAGAAAAAAAGGAAGAAGCTTAACGCCTAAGCTTCTCTTGAGTTGCGTGGCTTCTCGGAGAAGTTCGCAAAGACGTGTCGGCGGATGCCAAGCGGAAAATTATAACTAACCAATGGCTATGCTTCTCTGTGCCCGCGTCTATTCTTCCTACTTTGAAGTCAACATCTTTAACAAATCATATAATTCCAAATCAATGCAAATTGACAAAAACATCCCTTCGACGTGACCTGTCACCTCTTCCTCCCAAACATTCAAACGTCAATCACTGTGGCAACAACATTCATGTACCATAGCATAATCTCCCCTCTCTCTAATGAAAAAAAATAAATAAATGCCTAAACCAGATGTAGCAAAAAACACGTTGAAAAATATGTAATAACAATCCAGTATCCAAAGGCAACTCTTTACAAATCAATCAGCGTTGCATGTCTTCACACGTAACACAACACTATCAGGTGAAAAACTACATCAAACATCTGTTAAGCTTAGTCCTAGAAATTACTCCACCAACGTACGTTCATTATTAATGTTGTCTATCTTTAAGACATTGGTTAACACGTTTTGCATGAAACTTTGAACACATCTTCGCTGTCTCCAGTAGACAATATACGAGGAGGAATGACAGTACGAGTGTGAAGAGAATTAAGAGTGCAGCGAGAGATCTTGACTATTTTAAATGTTAATAAATAATTAGAATCATCTTTCGTTATATTCTTCAATAACATTGCCATGTACATGTATGACGTGTATGAAATTTTACATATCTTTTACTGCACTCAAATTAAATTTGACACTGCACCTGAAAACATATACACTTTCTAGAGCGGTGAAACGTCGTAAGAAGAATCGGGTACGCACCTCTTTGCCACCATCTTTTTCACTGCGGATAGATTTCATAATCACATATTTGAACAAGACTAAAAATAAATAACTTATTTTTCGATGAAAATTTCATAAATTAATTGCTTAACTTCCAAATGTCAGAAAAGAAAAAATCTAAACATAGGGCTTACGCTTCTTTTTGTTGGTAAGGTTTTAATATTCATGTATAATGAGATACCCTTTTAAAATTGATTAATTAGGTAAAGTGCAATTAGTTATTTTGATACTTACTTATTGAAACTTACCTGGTTAAAAAGTCTACTTAACCAGGCCGCACTTATTCCTTAGTACAAGAGTATATACGAGAGCGTAGCCAAACGTGGTCTCCAAGCAACCTTTCCCTATATTTAGACCCACCCTTTATTTATATCCTTTTTATAATCTCTATATCCTCTTTTTCTTTCTCTCTCTCAACAAGAACCAACCAGTTAGGGAAATCAAACTCAGTTCAATAATTGAATCGTAGAGAACACATACAGAGGAAGCAAAAGTGAAATCCTGGTACGATTAAATTCTCTCTTTCAGCAACTATAGAAGTAGATTCATAAACGATTCCCAAAAGATACAAGCAACTAGCTTTACCTTTCTTAACCCTTTTTCATCTCTCTCTCTTTTTTGTTAATAGGGAGCTTAAGAGGGTTTGGAAGAAGATTAAAAAGGTTTGGCTTTGAGATATATGTGCATGTGCAACAGGAAATTAGCACAAAGATGACATGGTGCAATGACTCCGATGAGGAAAGGAGGATTGAATCAATCACGCCAACTATTACTATTACTCAAAAAACTGATGTCACTGACATAAAACACACCGAAGAAATTCGAACTATAACATGCCCCTCGTGTGGTCATACCTCTGAATTCAAAGATCAGGTACTTCCACATACTTAAAGTTTTCTAATAAGTACATATGTTTCCTTAACCCTTATATGTTTCTGCTTTCATCTTTTAAAAAGTTGTTCTTTTTTTGCACCGCCTTTAATTACTTTGTATTGTACGTGTAATGAACTATTAGGGCGGAATTCATGAGTTGCCGGGGTTACCAGCTGGAGTGAAATTTGACCCAAATGACCAAGAAATACTAGAGCATTTAGAGGCAAAAGTGGTGTCTGATGCATGCAAGCTTCATCCCCTTATTGATGAGTTCATTCCAACTCTTGAAGGCGAGAATGGGATTTGCTCAACGCACCCAGAAAAACTACCAGGTGCTTCATATTTTGCTTTATTTTATTTTTAATTATTATTTTTGTCTAATTAGTAGTACAATATAGTGTTTTAGAATACCTAATAATGAATATATGTTATGTACGCATCAATGAAATTCTCATTTATTGGGAGACACGTCTTGCTGTGCACGATACCGCATGCATGAAATTAATTGTTTTAGAAATGGAATGATTTTTTCTTTGAAAAAGATCTCTAATCATAAGGCGGTTGAATATGACAGCAGAACATTTTGTGTTCTATGTATGAAATCAGATCCAAGAATTATAACATTTTTTTTTTTTTTTTGGTTTGTAAATGGCCTTTCTAAACATTCACCTTATATGAAGATATGTAGTCAAAATTTTAAGACGTGTTTCTGGAATATATGTGAAAGTTGGATAGGCTGAAATAAAAAATTATACCAGTAGTCCAATATTGTGTCTTTCTTGATTCGTTGTTTTTGAAATTGTAACGTGGCAAAGAAAACTTTCCGTCCAGTTCTCGTATGTTTCGTTCTTAAGATGATATGTTGAAAAGAAAGAAACACATTAGAAGCACGCACCTCTTCTATATAACTAACTTCTTGTTCAAGTATGTTACAAGAAAGTTCTTAAGTTAGCAATGACTACCAAACTCAAAATTGGCATCCTAACTTACACTAATTAGCCATGTGGCAAGATATAAAAAAAATAAAATGAATGAGCCCTTAATTATGAGAATTTTTAATTTTATTTTATGTCATATTTTAACATACACAAAAGAACAGGTTGCTGCCTTGTTTTCTCAAATTTTTACTACTGCTCTTGTAAACGTACCCTTTCTTTCTCCCACATTTTTTTATATTTTATGAGAATCGATTTCCAAACCTCAATCACTTATTGAAAGGGTATAAATTTTTCCTCACATCCTTGAGCAAGGGATGTGAAATTGGTAGAATGAAAAGGGAGGAGAACAATGGGTGAAATTTATGTGATATAATCTTCTCCTCACATCTTATTTAAACCTTTATATTGATTATTTAATTATAAAATTTATTTTATAGTGATTTTATCGTTTTTTTATTATAATTATCTTAAAAATTGTACTGGTAGTGATTGATAATGTAAAACTTTTTTATAAATGTATAGTTACTAAAATCTTAGTTTTTTTACTGACATTTATGTAACTGATAATTAAATATCCTTAAGTTTTAGTACTAAAGCAAGTAATTTTCTTTTCTTTTTATGTGATGCTTCAACCACACCCTTAATTTAATTGAATAGAGCTAACAATTCATGAGCATTGATACACATAAAACACAGCAAAATAAATGTTACATATATAAACTACAACAATTGTTAGTCATTTCGTGGTATATATGTGTACTTTTTGGGTAGATGTAACTTTTTCTTTTTTTTTTTCATTCATACATCACTTGTACACGTGAAAGAAATTAGCATACATTTTATTGAAACAAACATCCTTATTTTATTTATTTCTTAACAACCATTAGCCCTTGAAAAAAAAATATTAGATACCGAACATTATTATTTACTGAAAAGGGAGAAAAAATGAAAGAGAAAATATTGATATAATAAATTATTATACTAATATATTACATAATTGAATTAGCAATAAGGTAACTATATAACTTTTATTTTATCTGTTTATCTTCATTGTATCATATCAGCCCTGTATATCTATGCATTTGCTATGGTTGTCTATCATTTTCCTTAATGACATTCATCAATATTATATTTCATTGATTATTACACTATTTCTCTTCTACTATTAATCTAGCTGCTCCTTTGAGCAATTCACGTCAGACAATAAAGTGACTAATCTCAATTGATGACAAAATCGATGATTATTTTTTATTAGTATATACCTATAATAAATTATGAATGCATTAGAAAATGAACTGTTCATATTTATGTCACTATTTTGCGATTGTTTCCATTAGAGGACAACATTCTTTAACTATATGCGTGTTGTGTTAACCGTCTTTGTCCAGAAAATAGTATATATATGTTGCGTTATTATGCATATATAAATCTTTTATGACCAAATTAATGTTTATTTACAATGGGAGAGATGAGATATTATTCTATGAAACAACGCAGGAGTTAGCAAAGATGGACAAATCCGCCACTTCTTTCACAGGCCATCAAAGGCATACACAACTGGAACAAGGAAAAGAAGAAAGGTCCACACCGATGAAGAAGGAAGTGAAACAAGATGGCACAAAACGGGAAAAACCAGAGCCGTTTTTGCAGCTGGTGGTGCTGTGAAAGGTTTCAAAAAAATACTAGTACTCTACACCAACTATGGCAGGAAAAGGAAGCCCGAGAAGACTAACTGGGTGATGCATCAATATCATCTTGGCAGCACTGAAGAAGAGAAAGATGGAGAATTAGTTGTTTCAAAGATCTTCTATCAGACACAGCCTAGACAATGTGGTAATAACCCCATTATCATAGAGGAGCCGTACGACAAAATGTTGAATATTGATGGAAGTGGCCACAGCAACAATACATCAACACCTAAAAGTGTAACTCTTGTTGATCGCTACAATGCTCCTTACATAAATTATGATAATGACGATTTGAGTTATAATAGGGAAAGCTCCCCACAACTAATTATTCCCAACTCGGTTGTTCAAGCTGATGGCTCTTACATTCGCTATGCAATGGATGCAAAGAAAGCAAGATTTGACACTAGCACTGGGAAGAGATTCTAGGTAAAGATTGACAGTGATTAGGGAGATGTGCTTGATATAGGGTTTCCCTTACTAATTAAATTATAGGAATTACACAAGTTGGACTAGTAAGTTAGCTTCCTTGTTGAGATACATATCTGGAGTTGGAGTTCAGAGACAGACAAGGTATATATATTTTTTCAGTGCTGTGGTTTGATTTTAACTTTTAGGGTACATGCAGTTTCGTAGAATGTGTTTATAGATGTTACGATATAGAGTAGTAGGGTTATCGTTTTATCACTATTCATCAGTACTATTTCATGTATTTATATATTCTATTTTTGTCTAGAATTGAGTTTTTGACCTCCTCAATCCTGAATAAATTGCTTAGATGTTTCATTGTTATGTCATACATCTCAGCATCTTTGCTGGGAAGTTTGTCCCTGTAGTTTTCTCCCTCTTTCGTTAGGTCGTTCATACAATAGAACCTTCTTTTTCTTAGGTGGATGGTGAAATAATGCCAAAGTCGTACATTGGTTCTTACTTGTTCCATGATTTTATCATGAAAGATTCTTGTAAGTCCATCTTACCTTCATTTTAATATCTTTGTCTATCTATTCATATATAATTACATCCGGTTTATAAATGGATTGAGTATCTTTACCTCAATTATTAATATACATTTTTTATGGATAAAATAAATCACTTATTTGCTTATATTATTAAATTTTATATCATAAAGATAAAGTATTACATACATCATACATGTAATTTGTTTAAGTATATACATCTCAAAAAAATGGATATGCCAATTATACATAATTTCTTCCCAATAAGGACACGACAAAATAGGAATATATTTTCATTGAGGATAACGTATGCAATAATAATAATAACAATAATAATAATAATAATAACAAAAATAATAATAATAATAATAATAATAATAATCTAGAAATACTAGATAGAATGTCATAGCTTTTTTTCAAACGATTTTCGGACCAAATATTACTTAACACACTTAAAATGCGTTTGTTAAAAGAAAAATCATATTCAAAAATTATAATTCTAAAAAACGGCTAAAAATGGTTTTGTTAATCATAAACATTTTTTTGGATTATTTATAAATATTATTTTTGGTAATGGAAGAAACTATTTATCTCATTTTAAAAAATTATACAATTTTATGTAATTGTATTAAATGAACTAAAATAAAGCGACATTTATATTTAAAAAAAGAAAGTAACGTTTTACAACATTCAAACTTTTCTCCTAATTAAAAAATTATATTCCCACCTCTCCATGGCACTAATTTTATAGAAAATATAGGTAAAACAAAAATTATTTAGAAACATTGCTTTTAAAATAATAAATCAAACACGAAAAGTAAATATTCTAATTTCAAATTTATGAAAAACTAAAAATTATTCTTGTAACGATTGACTTGGTAGTATGAATATTATTTTATGCAAGGTTGAGATATAAATTTATTTTCCATGGATGGCATACATAGAACATAATAATTCCTTGTATATACCTAAAAATAATAATTATGAAAAATAAAAGATTATATAATAAGATGCAATTAGATAGTGGTATAAAAATCTATATTTATATTGTGAGTACATCAAAACTAAATTTAATATTATCACTATTTGTTTAACTATGTTATCAATGGAAACAATTATTAATATTGGTGAAGATCTTAAGTGTATATAAATTTAATATTTTCCTTTTAAGGTATATTTGTTTTATATTCAAAATCACATTATTAGTATTCTAACGAACAACTAGGTAGACAATGTTTATTACCATTATTACTCGCATTAAATTGTAACGTTTTTTCTATTCTTTACGTACAAAGCATCTAGTTAAGAATTTGTGACGTTAATATGTTGGTAGAAAGACTATGCACTAATAACTTATTGACTAAGGTCAAGTACCAATAGCTTACGCTACAAGAATGTGAACTTTGAATAACAGAAATTGCAAACCGCCTTCTACGGCATCTTATCCATTATATGTACTACAAATTACAAATTAAGTACAAACAAAAGAGCACAAGAAGTTTGAAATTTTCATTTGGTAAATGAGAAAGATTTAGAGGATAATTTATTTTAAAAGAAATTAAAAATATATATCATGATAACGTATGTTATTTGCAAGATTTTTTAAATTTAAATTTTAGAAATTTACAAAAGTAATTTAATTACCTAAAAATTGGATATTTCAAATTTCAATTAAAAGAATTAAAAATTTGAAATTCTTGATAACTTTTCTATTATAAATTTAAGTATTTTCTTATATTTTTTATGTCCTGACTGATTAAAATGTTGTCAACTAACCTTTAGTTAAGATATAATTGGTTCAACTAAAATCAAGGTGTAACGAGCTTGATTTAGTTTTTTATTGATATCGACAAAAGTTTAAGTTAAAATCAAAGGAGATTAATTTCTTTACTGTTATCGTTAGTTATTTTTTTTATATAGGTTAATATTATTTTTAATTAACTAATTTGGATTTTTTTTGTCTATATTAACTGTGTTTTTGTGTTGTTGTGGAATACAATTATTTTGCTAAAATCAATAATTATTATTTTTAGTTCATATTATTTGGAGCTGTTTTTTAACTTACATCAATCACAATATAAATCAAACTTCCTTCTCATTAATAAGAGTTTTCTTAATCAACACCATTAAATATATTTTTGACTTATGTTAGTTACAATTTTAGGAGATTTCTTTTGACTTTTAGAGTTTTTTAATCAACGTTGATATATATGAATTATTTTCTAATTAACATCAACGTAGATTAAGGCTATTTATAGACTGATTTTTATCTTAACCAATATCAGGAATATTAACTTTTAATAAATGTCAACTATTTTTCTTTTCATTAAAATTTGTAGTGATTATTGTTGATTGATATTAGAAATGGTAATTTTAATATTTGGTGACAATTGAATTACTATATTAAAATAAGAAAATTTAAACTTTTTACCTATACAAAATAATTTAAAATAAAAATAATTCAAATGTAATATATTTCAATTTTCTTAAAATTATGAAATTCTCTGTAACAAAATTTTCTTACTAAATTATATTAGGTATAAAATAATTTTACTTAATATTTTTTTAAATTTGATTTTTAATATATTTCTAATTATGTGTTTCTTACACAAATACAACTTCTCTTTCTTAAGTTGGATGTTTACTCACAAACTTGATTACTACAAAACTTATCCTGATAGGTTTTGTGATTGGGCTGTCATTAGCTGTCTATTTTATTTATGGAAAGTAAGTTAAGACCTAACGCTCTTGCTTTTCCAAAGAGTAAAGACCTTTCTCATATCTACCATTTGCATACGTACATTTTTTTAATATTATAATTTGGCTATATTTGCAATTGTTATTTTGTGAACCTCTCCATTGGGATTTACCTGCTAAGAAACCACAACACATTTATATTATATGAACAAACCTTTCAACAATATTTGTAACAACATTTGTGAAGAGCTCCAATTCATCCAGAGTACAGTAGAAATCTATACATAATCTACGATGGTGATAAATTTTCCTACTTTAGTGAGTTCTTCACCACCATTAACACATTTGCTTAATTCCTCCTCAAATCAAGGTAAATTTTATGATTTTCTTTTTTTTCTAAAACTAAAGTAAAAACTTTGAATAATAACACTAAAAACATATTTAAAAAACATAAGTTTTATCACATTTTATTCTATCTTTAAAAAGGTTGTTTTTATTTTTCTTAAAAAAAAATTATTAAAGTTAAGTTTGACGTCTATTTTTATAGAAAAGAAATGCTAACCTAATCAGGACATAACTTTATAGGGACGGCCACGTTTCATTTGGTGGTGATTTTTTGAACATCATTTTTGTTTTAAGAATGTATATATAGTTTTTCATTTTCCTTTTATATTTACTTCAAAACATTTAATTACGTTTGCCATAGTTCATATTTATCTTGCCACTTGCTGTAGTTCTTTGATGTTGGTTTGTAACACTTCCCTCACACTTTTAACAGTATTGGGTTTTCTAGATGAATTTGATCAATTCAAAAGTAACTTATCACGTTAATTTGATTAATTTGACAGTATCACCGAACATGAATGATATATCTCATTGAATAAGACTTTATTAGATCCACCAGAATTAAAGCTATTAATATAAAAAATTTCATGAAAACACCAATTTGTCTCGTTAAAAAAGAAAAAAATTTATTATTTATAGAAACATTAAAAATCTAAAAGTGAGATTTTATAAATTTAAGAAACTAAACTGAAACCAGTTAACTAATTAGATACTAATAATGTATTATAGTCTTTTTAATCCGTTGTTCAATAAAAAAAAAAGGAATGCACAATGATTAATCCGTTGACTATATCCTTATAGTTAACTGGTATGAACCTTTTTGTTTCATTTTATATCAAAGATGAGTATACCCGTATCTCTCGTACATGCCTCCTTACTGATTAAATATTTTTTTTAAAAATAAAATTATATCAAATGGAACATTTATTAAATATTTAATGTTAAAAAATATTTTTCTTTTAATGTCAAACATGTATAAATATAAAATAAGAACATGAAATAACAATTAAATAAAAATCAAATAATTGTAGATAAGAATAAAAATGATTAAATGTAAAACCTAAAAGATAACTAACAAAATTAAGAAAAAAATATTAATATAAGTTTTTAGATTAATTAATAAATTAAAGATATTTTTAGTAGTTTAAAACAAAAAATAGGTAGGAGAACACAAATAAGTAATGAGAACCAACATTTACATTCCAATCTCCATCTTCATGCTTAATTTAAAAAATTACATATTACCTATACTCTACCCACACAAATTCAACATGAAAAATTTCCATCACAATCAAAACAAATTCGATACTCACATGAACAGGATCATCTGTCATCCCTATTCCACGTGCTTATTTGATTTTGCGTTGCATATATAAGCTAAAGTTACATCTGATCCAGACATCAAGCAAGAAGCAATATGAAATGGCTTATTTTTGGTGTCTTTTACGCGTTTTCTCAGATAGAACGCAAAACCAACCACATTAAGTCAAGCATTCAACTGCTAGTAGGAAACATTTGCCAAACTAAAAGGCCAATCCAAATGCACGGTTTAAAACTATTCTAATATCCACCGTCAGTCGTATTAGCGTACAAATCACTATTCATTTTTATACCATTTAATATTAATATATATTATTATTTTATTTATATATAATATTTTATTAATAAAATATTATATATAAATAGGAGTATAAGTTAATATTAGAATTTAACTGACATTTTTCATAAAAACCGAATAAAACTATATAACATCTACTCAGTACAGCTAACTTGAGCATTTAATTTAACAAAGAGGGATCAGACCCCCGTATCCTTCGCCAACCCGATGTCTGTTAGCAAGCGAACTAAAAACTTCAGCTACACATGCGAGCCACCATAGCATAAATTTATATGGCCCACACCAATGCTAGATGCCTATACTGGTGTACGGACACATACGTGCTTCGTTCTAGTAACAAGTTCTTTACAGAACTGCTATGACTTTTGAAGAACACATTTCTCGTACAGGGTAAGGATAGCTTTCTTGTTGGGATTCTTCAACTCAAGCAGCTGAGCACCGTAGTTATGTTTTGTCAGCTCTTGCTTGAGCTTCTGGACAGTAAATCTTTTATAATCATCCGCGTTAGTATGCTGACTATGGATGTCTTCATCACCCCCAATGGAACCAACATCTTCCAGACTTGTAAACTTAGGTGGATTAGATGTAGTCTTAGATCTCTTTGCCCCCCTTAAAATTCTAGGGCTGGAATCCATGTCCTGAACAGATTCTACACCCACATCATCATCTACCCTCAAACGCTTTCCACGAGAGGCTTGTTCACTGTCCAATATTGTTTCGTTCAGTCGAAACTTGGTCAGTTCTTGATGCAGAGAATCAATTTTTACTTGTGCGGACTGTAACTGGAGAGAGAGAGAATCAGCCCTGCTATTTGCCTGAGCACATGCTTCACGTTCTGTTTCCAGGAGTTGATCAAGAATTTGTGTGTTATTTCGCCTGTGTGTTCCATCTTTCTCCAACAGTGAATCTATATCCTTTTCTCTCTGTTCCACCTTTTCCTCTAGTGTTGCAACCCTAAGAAATGCATCATTCTCTGAATCCCCCACTCTTCGCAATTCATTTTCCAAATTACCTTTATCTCTCTCCAAATTTTCAATTTTCCTCTCAGCTCTCTCAATATGTGCCTGTCTCTCCATTGCAAGCCTTTGCATCTCGCTCTTCTCCTTCCAAGCCAAGGCAGCTTCGGCCCCAGCTTTGTCAGCAACTTCAGTAACCCTTACAGCTTCTTTTTCAGCATTTTGACATCTGTCCTTGATTTCCTGAAATGTTTTGCACTCAGATTTGTACTTCTCCTTTAGATGGTTAATCTCCTGTTGAATTACCTTCACATCCTTCTCATATGACAGATCCCTGGCATTTTCAGTTTTCAATCTCTCAGTCAACTTGTTAATTTCAAGCCTAAGTGGCGATATTTCTGATTCATAGTTTCTTATTTTTGACTCTGCAGCCTGCACACATTTCTCGGGTCAGATATGGTATTTAGACCCATAAGGTCAACATGTGTTCAATAGATAAAACAAAAGCCAATTACAAAAGTATCCAAATTGGATTCATGTTTCAAAAATGATTCTGTTGTACATTGTTTAAATCAAGTGCTACCTGGTTAAAATACCAACCATGGCACAGAGTTCCAAATACTATCAACTCCAACGATCAGTTCGCTTTTTATTTTATTTTATTTTGGGTTAATAGAGGTGTAAAAGGGAAGGCCGGTGTATTAAATAAATAACTTCGTTATAAACATACAAAAGATAAATCTTGTCTTACTGAGAGCATTTAAAGTGCTCGGTGGGGCAAGGACTCCATCTGTCTAATCTGAGCATTCGAAAATTATATGAAGGTGGATGTGAAACCAAAAATAGTTTATACAACAGTTTTCATGAATTAATTAAACAGGCCTGAATTTACCTTCAATTCCAACTTTAAAGTCGTTAAACACTGCTCCGCATGCTCAATTTTAGCAGTTTTCTCCTTTAATTTATCTTCCTGTATAAATCAAGGAGTGATGAATAAGAAGTTCATTCTCCATCACATACAACATTAATAAGGAAATGTGTCACAGTGAACTTTATGCTATATAGCAATTCTAGGTAACCAGAGATTTGCAGAAGTGAGTGAGAACGTCAGAGAGCTTAGCTTACCTTTTCAACCAAAGTGCAAGAAAACTCTTCTCTTAAAGCATTTTCCCTCGATTGTGTTTGCTTGTTTGTGTAATCCTGCACAATTGCTGCCTTCTCTAGAGCAGCTTTTGCTTCTCTAACAGCAATGTCATACTTCCGCTTCCACTCTGCAGCCTCCTCTCGAGCAGACTGAGATTGCTCCCTCGCTGCAGCCAACCTTGCTTCAGTAGCACTGCTACACGACTTGAGAGCTGCTATTTCAGAACTAGTTAGGTCCTCCTCAGATTTCTGTATTGATAAAACTTGTTCATATTTTCTTTTCCAGTCCATAGATCCTTGCTTGGTAGAATCCAATGTTTTTGATAAGCTAGAATATCTCTCATCCAGCGAGCAACAGCTTGCCCGCAAATCAGTTATGCTATTCATATATTGATTAGTTAGTTCCTTCTTATCATTGATGGCATCCTCATAGCGTTTAATATACTCAGACTTTTCACTTTCACTGGTTTCCAGCCGTTTATAAAGCAGGGTCATCTTATCTTCAATCAGGCGACAGTTTAAAATGAGAGAACTCTTGTCAGATTCAACTTTATCTAGTAGTCTCCTGGTCAGGTCCATTACGGGGCCTTCAAAACTAGTGACCAACAAGTAAATTATTAAAAGTCAATTTTAAGGAACAATGGAAAACAATCTCTGCATACAAACCTTTGTTGTAAGAAGACAGCAAGTTTTTGCCACTTCCCTGGAGCTTGAATGGATTTTTCATATTCACATAAAAGAGCATCAAAAACCTGCAAAAGATATACATAGTCAAGTCAGTTTGACATTTCAAAAAGGCCACCCTAAATGGTGCAAAAAGGAAGAAGATACACAATGTAAACAAGTTATTTCTCATTTCTCTCCTTTAGGATCTCCATATTGCATAAAATGGATTACCTTGGATTGCAATTACAAACCGTCAGGTGAGATATTACATTTGTTCTACATTATATGACCAATTGAAGAGAAAAATTATAACCTTAAATGAATGAACACATCATCCAGAGCTAAATATTTGTTTTCCTTTTATGAAAAAAGCTGATAGGCCAAAAGAATGAATACGTCACTTGATAACTGTTTGTCTTGTTTTCATCAGGACGGCAGAAGCAATGAAGTATTTAACTTTAAAATGAAAGAACATTCACTTGACGAAATCTAAAAGATGAACTCATGAAAACATTTTACGCAGGTTGACAACAATTTTGAAGCATACAGACTTAGTCTCTCCAAAGTGAGGGAGTGCACGAAGAGAGAAGTAGAGAATCGTACAGAATTACAGCCAATGATTAGAAAATCTAAGAAATTAACTACTTCATGACTTCTTATATATCTACATGAATATTATAAGAATCTAAGCAATTGATTTTGCAACTAATGATAACAACTCTGCACATTTCACTGCAAAGTGAACCACTCGATTAGGACAAGACAAAAGCCAAGCATATAAAAATGCATCATGTAAAGCAGATATACTGTGAAGAGCAACTTTATAAAGAATCTTCATATGTTTGTTTCCCGTTTTTTACTTTAGGTTTCTATCTGGGGGACACATCACTGGTGCCAAGGATGCGCTAATTTTATAACCAGGTCACTAATAAGTTCATAATCAATAGTGTGATCAAAGCAGTGGCAGCACCACCAAAAAATTATAGGCAAAACCTCAACAAATATCATATAGAAGGAATGGTTGAGCATTTGAAACTGCATAATAATAACTGTTACACTTACCAAATTAGCCTAGATATAGTGTCACTTAGGAAGTAGAGTTAGAATTAATTATTCTTAATTTGTAAATTGCATTATGTATTTACTAGTTTGTAATCATCATGTTATTATAAATCTCCTGAGGGAGAGTGTATTTTCACTTAAGTTATTCATTCAGTCTAGAAAAATTGTCTCCTTCAATCTCAAGTCTGAGGAATTTAGCGGTGGTTCAAAACTAGTTTCAAAATAAATGTCCTATGCACAGTCAAATACAGAAGAAAATAGCCGTATAGCACTATGTAAAGTTGGTTTTATCTGCTATCCTGTAGGATAATGGATAAAACTTGTGCTTCCAATAGTTTTTTTTTTTTTTTTAATAAATCTTATATTGGGCATTACTATGAACTTTGGTATCTCAATTAGGCTAAATCCCAAAAGGTCACCAATCATATGTTATCACATAAAACATAGTATAAAAAAAGAAAAGAATAACAAAAAGACATAGGAGACCAAACTAAACACATGTAAAGGAGAAACAAAACAAACCCCTACAAAAGTTTTAATGAAAACAAAGAAAGTCGAAACCTATTATGAAAAAAGTCAAGACTAATGCACAAAGGCATAATACCATACTAGCTAAAATTTAACTTATTAGCAATGGAGGTCAATTTATCAATACAATAATTTATTTTTCGGAAGATATGAGAAACTTTAAACTGCATGTCCTAACAAATCTATATTTTCACAGTTGATATAAATCATGTTTAGTTTACCTTGTTTTAGGGATATAATAAATTTTGCTCCAGCTTCATAGGAGAGCTTTTGAAAGAAAATGTGAATATTTCTCCACAAAAATCAAATCCGAATATGCTTATGTGTATAGTTGAACGAAACCTGCTTATCTGTTCACAAGACTTCTAACTTACTAAAAGTATGTTTCATGTTTCAGCTCCTTATTGGTGGCTTATAAGCAACCGTTGTACTTTATCAAAGTTTTTCAAAACAAACAAATAACCTCACCTACAAACCAGAAACAAATATCCTTATATATATATATAGCGCATTTAAGTGTTTCAGAGAGCAACAGAAAGAAACTCAGAAGAAATAAATTTTAGATAATCACTATCCCACCTCATTAAGCCATCATGCATAAAGCTAATATGCAGACTAGATATCTTCAACAATGCTCATAAGATATCTCCAAATTAAAACAAAAAAATATCTTCAGTAAACAAGAACCAACAAACAGAGCAGTAATGAATATTTGCAGTTAGCTAAACAACGATTACCTTTGCAACATTATCTATCTTTGCATCAGAAGAATTACAAGCCGCCCTCAGCCTCTTTTCCATAGACTGTATGGCATTAGAGCATTGTAGATCAGCTTCTGCATATGCATTCCTCTTATAATCCTGTCCAATGCCAATAAATTAGTAGCACAGCATACAATATTAGCCCACAACGCAAACAGGGAAAAGGCAAGCCCGTTGAAAATAAATAGTGCAAGTATTCTAGTCATGTTAGGTTAGTCAAAGATCAAAAAGCAGAATTCATTTTTTTCAATTTTAACATAGGCAGTATCATATGGTGCTTGACAAGCACCACATGATGCTTGCCAATAAGAAAGAAGGAAATAAGTCTAAGCAACTGTCACAGACCAACAAGGAAGGTCAAATCTAATTTGATTGAGTGATACATTGACAGAAAGGGAGAGAATTTTCCTACCAAGGGATTAAAATAGAAACACAGACTAATAATGAAAGGGATTATTAAGCCAAAATAAAACTCTAGCCACCTTATATGAAATATTCTATTTGGAACAGAAACCCCACAACTGATACTATGTGGCACCAAAGATGAGGCAAAGCAGTTCTAGTAGTCAGAAATACAAAACAATAGTAGAAGAATATAAAATACAGATGAGGCAAAGCAGTTGTAGTAGTCAGAAAAAAAAATAGTCACATGGTTACGACTGGCGACAAAAATTGATTGTGGTTGGCATTGAGAGAATATGGACTTAGCTCAAATATGGACTTACCAAATAAAGTTTAATCAGTTAATTGCACTCAAACAATTTTGAACATTCCATACCTCAAACTCCTTTTTGAAAAATTTCTGCAGCTTGCTTTCATATTTTGTTCGTACTACACCAATCCCTACAGCACTAGCAGTAAAAGCTCCAATTGAAATCCGAACTGCCTTTTCATGTGCTTCCCTCAAAGCAACCTACAAACATTGTAATTTAAAGAGTAAAATAGATGAAATATATAATCAACATTCAACTTGAATAACTCACTTCCTCAGGCGGCTTGGTTCGGTCAAAAGAGGACACATAAATTTCAGCAGCAGAATCATATGCCTTACGACACTCGGCTTCTTCAACACTCTGCAAGTCAACAACAACATAACTTAAGAAATTTAAGCTTAAAACATTTTTGTTCCAACTTATATTTACTTCCATTAATTACATAAACATGTTAAGAAGCACAAGTGGAAATCCTCACAGGTATAAGTTCACAGGCCAGAAAAATAAAACTCGTTCATATTCGAAGGAAGGGCATAGAAGAATGCAGTACACATACATTGATATGAAGAAATTTCCCGATTTTTGGTGGTTGTGAAAATAATGAATATCATGTCACAATAACTAGCTATTTAAACAATCGTCATGCTAGGATGGCCTATGTTAATTAGACATTGTCAGTTGAGACTTCAAAATTGGCCCTATAGTCTTTTAGAATGGATAATTAATTAAGGGAGTAGATGTAGGACATCGTATCTTTGGGGTATAAGGAGAAGGAAAAGTTAGTTAAGATGGTTAAAATATTGATGAGTTAGTTGATTGAGGTGTTATTTCGATCTAAATAGAGGAAGGAAGTTCATTTGTAAATTGAGCATTAGCTCTATGTGAAAGGATGTGAAAGGAGAAATCTTTTGTAAAGGAAACACCCTTGAAGAAATAAGGAGAAATCTTCATTCATGGAAAATTAGAGAAATGCTTTGACAATTTCAGCAAATGCATTGATTATATTTTCTCATGTTTCAGTGATGCTTGATACCAAAAATTACTTCTTGAGGTGTCAAGTAATGCCTGTTACCAAGGTGATCATTGTCCTCACATTACTTGGTGAATCCAATTATTCCTATTAAGTATCAAATTGTCGAAGATCGTGATGCATATCGCATTTATGAGGAGTATCGGGTTTGGGAACACCAAAACCAGTTGTCGCTTTCACGGCTTCAATTGTCACTTCCAAATAAATGCTCCCTCGAGTAATTGGTTGTAAGAGTGCATGGAATTTGTGAGAGAAGATTTATGCCTTCTTTCATTCTCAAACGAATGTCAAGTCTTGTCAACTTCATAATGAGCTTCGTAATACTGATCTTGAAGATAGAAGCATTTCAGAATATTTACTTTGAATCCAGTGTCTTGTTGATGGTCTTGCTACCATTGGTGAACCTATCTCCATGAAAGAACATCTTGATATATTTTTTTAAAGCCTATCGGATGAATATGAATCCATTGTGGCTCAAGAGAGCAGTTGGGTTGATCCTCTTTCAATTGAGGAAGTCGAAACGTGGCTCTTGGCTCGTGAGTTGCGACTTGAAAATTGTCGTAAAGCACTAGTTACTATTAAACTAACTGAAGTTAACTTGTCAACAGTTCAATCTAATCAGCAACCTCATGCTCGTGTTGTTCACACTGAACAAGATATTGACTCATAGTCTAATTCTTGTTTTCGTGGTGCATATGGTAGTGCTGGATGTGGCACGTGGTCATGGCCACCGTCGTGACCGTGGCAGTTGTAGCCTATTGCAGTTTCAACTCTACACAAAGTCCCGAGATGTTGCTGCAAATTCTATAGTCATTCTAATCCAAATTTCATACCACCACCACAACTGAATACCCAAACCCAACAACACTTCTCAACTACACATTATCAAACACCTAATCCACAGCTATGGTAGGTTGCATGATATGACAAGCATTTGTGGACGGGTGTTGAGAAGTCTCACACTACCTAAATTTAATTCTTAGAGTGCAGCTTATAAATGTATTAGACATTAATACCAATTTGTTTTAAAATGAAATTTGACAATGTAGAAGAAAACAGGCACTCAAATTCTTAGGCCGGAGCTCTAAGAAGTACAATGACAATCTCAAACAAAAAAATGGTAAAATGTAAAAACGTGACAACAGCTGTCTAAAATCCTTATTATGCAGTGAGCTACTTATGCTTCTGAAAACATATTTATTATATTAGTTATTACCACATTACCAGAACTAGAAACATGGTTTACTTATTGTTCGAGATCTCATATCGACTATGAATAATGTCAAGTTATAATATATAAGTGAAATGCAATCATCACCTTACAAACCAGTCTTGTAAAATTGAGTTAGGCATAAACCTGCTTACTAAAATGATATCACAGTAATTCAGAGTTTATTCTAATCAAAGTTCTTTGGAACTATTATGCCACCATTATCGGACTCCAGTTAGACTACTTATAAATATCAAATCTCACACTTGAGATGTTCATTCCTCAGCATGAATGAATGTATTGGAGATCCCACATCAACTAGAAATAAAGCCGAATTAAAATACATAGATGGGGTGCAATCCTCATCTTCCAAGCGATAATTTTTTAAATTGGCTGTTGTTGACTTCCATAATGCAATAACTATAAATTATTCCAATATTACCTAAAGTAAATGCTTACAAAAATCTAGATATTTAGAACTTTTTCAACGATGGAAAAAATGAAATGGAGGAAAAAATTCATGTTATGATATGACAAGAGTTATTCTCATTCCTTTTTCACATGCAGCCTTGATTTAATGAGGGACACACTAACCTGCCAGGAGGAAGAAATTGTAGGCACAGCACCATGATTGAGAGCATCCAGATAAGATTCAGTGATACCAATCAACATAGGGCCTGTCATAATAGTTGCCCCAACTTGTTTTGGCCTTGTTCTCTCAAAAACAAACTTTGTCAAAGCATCTAGGCCAGATCGAAATTCAGGCCGTAACTTTTCCAACTGCACATTGAATATAAAATTTTCAAAAAATAAGAGCCAACAAAATGAATGCAAAAGAATATGGTAGCTGGTAAGTCACCAACCGATATCTGATCAAGTCGCTGTAGATCATTTTCATTGTTCAAAGGTCGCACAAGAGTGAAGCATTCCCTGTCTGGGAATAAAGCCCGAACAGAATCTCGAATCTACTGATTGATATTGTCAGAAAATTAGCACTTCCAGAGAACAAACCAGGTTCATAATTTCTTACAGGCTTAGAAGCTTATGAAATGCAATAGGTTTAAAATGATAGTGCACAACTATATTGAGAACATGCAATACCATAAAATAAAATAAGCAAATGGAAAGTAGACAGGGTAATACTAGATTCATGGACGAAAGTTAAGCAATGTTTATCGGTACTCTTACTTTTGTTCTATTTTTTGCAATGAAAAAGCAACTGTAACAGTTCATCGATGAAAATATAAAATTTGTTGTAATTGTCACATGAGTTTTCATTGGGAAATGGCACCAAAAGTACCTATGAAACAACCTCCAAGTTTTGTTCTAAATGCAACTCTATTTGATTATTTTAATTTCCATATTATTTCATGTGTGTTTGAGATGCAGAAAAAACCAAGTGCGTTCTGTATTGGTTGGTAAGGACTCAGTTTTCAAGTTGTTCGCACAGAAGAGGATTAGGGGCAGTTCAAACTGTTAGTTAGAGACAGTTAGAGCATGTCAATTAAAAAATATTACGGATGGAAGATTGGAAACAGTCTTTTATCCATTGGGAATTTCTGCACTAAAGTTTAGGTTCATGAATATTGCTTATATTGTCCTGATAAGATTCCATTTACCATACATTTACTCTTCATAAATGCAATTAATTCTGAAATGCATATAAAACATGTCCTGCTGAGTGCATTTTTGCTTCAGTAGTTCATCAAATATAAGTCTTGAACTGAAGGATTCATTTCATTCAGACAATCAGAAAGTACGTAAGAAAGTGGAAACCCTTTGTCAAGGGGAAAAATATTTCTTCTATTCTCGGGCATTCAATAAATTATTCACCCTTTGCATGTCTATCAATTTCGTTTCACACCAAGCCAAGTATTTCTAATTTATTTAAGGATAACGTTCAGACAGGTAAGCCTTGTAAGTCAATAATAATAGTTTCCGTGGAAAATTAAAAAAAAATAGGAAGTAGAAAGTGCCTCGTTTTTAGCAGTTATATCTCTTCCACTCCCTTGGACAGGCCTCAAAGCAATTTCCAGATAGTCACGGGGTGTTATTTTTCTGTTATCTTCTACTAGGTCCAAATAAAAGTCCTGCAAGCAAAAGGAAAGACAAATAAGGCAAAGACTGAAACTAGACATCAGAAGTAGGCTAAAATGACATCAAAACACAAGGTCAGAAAATAAGAATTTCAAGTTTCCCAAAATATGTGATGAAACGACGACTAAAGGTTTGTAAACATCTTACTCTTAGAAGCCAGACAAAAATAGGGGAAAATTGACCCAGTTCAGATACAGAACTCCTCCCTCCAGATGCTCTAACACCAATGTGCTTTGTCATCTGAGTGACAAGTGAAAGTCGATCAAGGGCAGCCTCATCGATACCACCCATCTAGGCAAGAGATAAGAGGGAATGAATTTGTATCTCCATGAGCAGACCCATAAACCGGTCACTAAATTATTAAAATCAAATAGTATGCAGAAGTAAAAGCACGCTCAATTATGCGTAAATATAAGCTTTTATAAGCTACCCCAACCTGGTTATAAATAAACATGCTAGACAAAAGGACAGCCAATGAGAAGATCTGGGTGCTATATGTTCCCTGTACATTGAGGAAAACAGAGAAACAGAGGGAAAGAACATTACAACGAATGGAAATGGGCTACCTACATACACACAAGAAACTGAATACAAAAGGTATTAACGTAATACTCGAATAGTTAGCATCAATATCCAAAATCCAGTGATTGGAACACCAGAACAGACAGAAACTATAAACTAGCATGTGTACTCCAAGCTAACCGTTTGATCATAAGCATCTATTCCTTCACTGTCTAATAGCAGGAGATTGTACTCTGTTCCATCAAGGGAAGTTCTCTTCAACGGTGTACTCCACAACCAAAGCCCTTTGGTACATGGACGGTGTGTTGATGCTACACGAAATCCACTAGTCCTCCCAAGAAGCTACAATATAAAGAGAACAAATTCTTAGTTCTTTTTATCACAAGACTGATAAAGAAGTTGTGCAAAAGGTAGTTACTCAGAATGACTGAGTCTCATCTCATGACAGCAGGTAATTATTATATGGTGAGTTAGTATGAAAGTTGGCAGGCATGCCAACTGTAACTGGCCTGTCAGATTGTGTAATAAGGCAAATTAATCTCTCAGATGTATAAAATAGGAACATTGTAAGGAAAACCTTTCAGATTAATAAGCTCAAACACATTTCATTCTGAATTTCTCTCCAATGTTTTCTTCTACTTTCTCACTTTCTCTCTGATACTAGCTAGTTTCTTTCAATCGCATTCCACTGATAAACATATCCAAGTGGAGAGGAAAAGCAAAGCCAAAAAAACACTCATCTTTCTTACCAAAAAATATATAAGCATTAGAGCAAATAACATTTTGTGAAGAAGCGAAATACTTAAAAGCAAAAACAAAATGGTTTGTCGACTGGGTGTTTTCATTGATCATATAGCATAAGCTCCAAACCTGGTGTGTCATTTTAAGTTCAATGCCAAAGAGTTTAACTAACAAGAAAAACGGTTCACAACTTTTTCTCGTCCACACTACAATAGGAAATTACAACACAGACACAGACGCACAGCGTTTCATTAGGCACACAAAAACAGTTCCCGATCCACCTACTAACAGTGATATGAGCATTTCAATAATTCTAGAAAAGTTACGCAATTGAAGAACTATGAATCACCCAAGTTACAACAGCTCTAGAAATAACACAATCTAAGCTATGTAGCACATATACGGACACTTCAACACGTAATCTCCCAAATATAAGATAAATGGATATATATATATATATATATATATTATATCAATTGATAATCAAGATAAAAAATCATTTACGAACAAGATTAGTCAAATATACTAAGAAAATAAATCTAATTTATTCATCTAAAATCTAAAAAGTGAAAAAGAATATATATATATATATATATATATAAAAGATATTCCTAATTATATATAAGATTTTTTTCTTATTTCTATAAGAAACATAAAAACTTATACAATAAGTTTGAGTTTTTAAAAAATCATTGTATTAGTCCATTTTAAAATGGCGTTGAAATTGTTAGATATAAAAAAGTATATTTTGAATGGGACATTTTAGTGATATATGTTAAACGACTGTTACAAGCGTGTCGGATTCAGGACAGGCCATTTACGTATCCGAGCTTCGTAGAATCTACGAAATATGGCTAAGTATCACGTACTCAGATACCCCACCCTCAAAAACTAGCTATTAAGAGGAAGAACCAAATACTTAAATACTCCACCGAGCATCTCGTATACAGGGCTTGGGCACCCTATGATATCAAAGTCTCGTCACACAAGAACAATTAACTTAAGATTACATCTCTGGATCATTATCCATGAGTTAAAACTTAAAAACCCTAGTTATTAAACGTATACAGTGTCTCTAACAGCTGGGAACGCCCTTCATAATCCTAACGTAAAATGCCAGTAAATTAAAAGGTATTAAACCCTAAACACCAAAGGAAAAATCATTCGCTGACTTCAATTGAAAGTTCACCTGATTCAGAACGAAACTCTTGCCCTGGCGAGCGCGGCCACATACGGAGACCACGCCGACGGGCTCCTTGACGAGCTGGAGTGTGGCTACGGCTTCCGGGTCCATGCGGAACCGCCCGTTTTCATCGCAATAGACAAGGCGAATTGGCCTCGCCGGACCCGTCACCGTAGACGAAGAAAGAGTCGCCGACGGTGAGGAATCGGCGGCATTGCCCCTTCTACGACTGAAAAGGTTTATCATCTTCTTCTTCAAGTTATTCTCTGATTCCTGGCTTGTGTTGAGAACAGGCAAGACTAAAAGGAGGGAACGTTTAAACTTAGGGAGGGAAAGTTTGAAATGACTTTTTTGACCCTGTACTTGTTCTAACTATACCGTTAAAGCTACACCCACCCCAGGACCGCCCAGTCATTTGCATCACATATATAGTTTTTGCTTGTCTCATTCTAATGGACGAAACCTGCCGGCAAAATTTAAGTTTAATTCACGTCTAAGTGGAATTAGGCTGCACAATAATCATAATTTTTAAAATAGATTGAAAATAATATTACTTTATTAAAATGTAAATAATAATAAATATTTTACTACAGTTTGAAACCTATAGTTATTGATTATGATGGACACTTCTCCATTTCCGTACAGGTTAAAAATGTTGTATTTTTTAATTGGTGGTGACATAGTCTTATGTTAAAAAATATATTTTAGAATTTAAATATTAAATTATTATAGTTAAAAAGTGAAATTAATTTCATTTATTTACTTCAAATTAAAAATAGTATTTTTAAATTTAGAAATAATTTTTCATTTTCTTTTAAAATAGGATGAAAATGATTTATGACAACTTCTTTCTCCACCTCCACACCTTCTTCCTGCACCTTCATAAAATCTAATATTTCGAAAACACCCTTATGTGTCCTTAGTGAAATGAGTCTAAAGATAGGTGAAGGATGAACATGGAGATGCGTGGTTGGAGTCTTACCACAAGAAATATATTTTGAAAATTAAATATATTTTAAATTTTACAATCCATAAATCACTCTAACGTAAAACGACAGCACTACACAACATGTGGAGTGATGCAGGAACGTGAAGAAACATAGGGAGGTGCAGTGGAATGACACAGAAAGGTGTAGCGAAGCAGTGTAGGGACAGCGAAGAGGAACACAACTATGGAAGTGCAGGGTGAAAGGGCTCTGAGTATTATGATTAATTTCAACAGTTTAAGGGCATACGGGGTATTTCATGATTTCTATAAAGGTGTAGGAAGAATACGGAGGTGGAGGAAGAAGCCGTCATGATTTATTAATTCAAGGTTGAACAATTTTCTGTATCATATTAAAATTTTTGAATGGAATATATCAATTTGATAATATTTTTCTACTTGACCCACCACATTTTGTTAGACGAGCCTCTTTTCAATTCTAAAAATGAATAACCTTACAATACTATTTCCAAATTTAACAATTTAACATTTTTTTAATTTTATTCAAATTCACTCTTGTTTTAAAAGTCTTGTATTTACTGTTCACTTTTATGTTACAAATATTTTTTAAATTTGAAAAATCTTACGCATGCACCCATATAAAAAAAAATCACTACAGTAACGAAAATAAATAGAAAATAGTGTGACAGGAGAAATGTGAGGAGATAAATGAGTGAAATGGGAAGGAAAAACAAAAAAAATTTGGTTGGTTAAAGTTAAAATTAATCGAATTTTAATTTTAGACACTATAATTCTCATTTCTCTAAATTTTGAAATAAATTTTCTCGTATGTAATGTTCATTGGAAGGAATATATGTAATGTTGATTTTGGGACTTTTAGAAAAATTGAATTATCTCATTTTAATACATAACTTTATTTAAAATTCATTATCAAAATGATAAATGATACTGAATTCAAAAATTTTAAATAAGATTTGGAATTCAAATTTAGATAAGCAAAACCTGGTTAAAAAAAAAGAGATAACCTATTAAATTAATCACCTAAATTCTCTATTAAAACTTTATTTCTATGTTTTAATTTTTTATCACATTTACCATGGAGGGTGTAGTGCCCCTTCTTTCATTTTTTTTATCAACACGATAAATATATATATATATATATATATATATATATATTCTAGTATTCTAACTCTTATACATGTAAGAAACGTACATACATTTTATATTTTTTATACATCCAGAAATAAATACTGCCCCTTCTTCCATGTTGTACTTTTGAAGTTACCTCTTAAGTTTGATCATATATATAAATAATTACGAAAACTGAATAAAAAAGAAAAAAAATCAGAAAGCTCAGTACGCGATTAATTCAAAAGAGGCGTATGCTTATAATTTCAAGTAAACTAAAAAACACCTAATACAATAAAGTGTGTCCCTTGAAACAAAAATTGTTCATACATGTTAATTAACTCTATAGTATGTTTAAATAAGAAATTTTGAAAAACAATTATTTTTATAAAAATTTAAAATGTTATATGGTAAAATATATTATTAAGTAAAAAATTAAAAAGAAAAAAATTTAGAATTCTGTAATAGTAATATGAATTGTTATTATTTTGTTAATATTTACTCTAAATAATTTCATGTTAATATTAATTAAATTTCTTTTAATCTCAACTAGTGAAATTTTGTTAACCGACATTGACGGAGAAGTTAAGAAATACTTAACATTCATCAATATTAGATGGAAAAAATATTAATAAATGTTCACTTGACAAATAACATCAATTAAAATTTAAATTTAAAATAAAAATAAAATAAAGGCTAAGTTGCTCTTCAATAATAAATTTGAAAGTTGATTTTCTTAATGATGCGCACTTAGAAAGACAAAATATCCCCCTCTCCTGGCCGGAAATAAATAAATAAATAAATAAAAAAAAAAAGCGATATAAACGTGTGTATTTGGTAGTTTCTATTTTGTATGCAATATTGTGTACTATTGACTTGGTCTGGTTTTCTCCTAGGTATCTTCTTCAAACAATCCATTAAGACGTTTTCCAAACATTATTGCAACATCGGCATCCAAGTCATTCAGATCCAAGATCATCTTCATGTCCCCATCAACTCATTCAAAACTAATATATTCACAGCATCCCTTTCTCTCATCCCAGGCCAAAGAATAAAAAATATAAATCGGCCACCTTATTTATAATTTTACAGATTAAATAAATTTTAAAACCAGGGAAATAACTGTAATTAAAAAATGAAATTATTTTACTCGTAATACAAGTTAACCCACCACATTTACCTCCTCACTATCCAGATTTCATTTCGTTTCCTTTAGAATAAACAGAGAAAGAGACGTAAATCAAAGAACAATTAGAGAATGGTTTTGTGAGAGATTCTCAATATTCAAGATGTTAACTAACTGAAACATAATGTACAGAATCTCTTCCAGGCTTTTTAACACAACGTGGTTATTCACAACACAACCCAGTTTTTCTCGCCCGTCCAAGAGACTCAGAAAAAAGGAAAAAAAAAAAGAGGGAAATCAACTTAAGAAAAATTTTCTATATAAAATCAATTTCCCTCTCAAGAAATTAGGTAAAAAAAAAAAACGAGGTAAATTAGTCAGAGCCACAAGGCGCCAGCGTCCTTTAATATGGGAACCAGTTCACCTGATATATGAGTGGCCATGACTCGCTCCAACCCTCCGAACAGCTTGCCGGCGAGGAACACCGCCGGAAACTGCAGCTCTTCGGCGGCGTGGGGGGAGAGGTGGCGAGCGACGGTGGCTTCGTGGTCCTCGTGGACCTCGTAAACGGGAGGGTTGACTCCGAGGCCTTGTAACAACCTTTTGACGACGTGGCACATGCAGCAGCCCCGTCTCCCAATGATCACCACGGCGTTCTCGGAAACCACGGTGGCCACGCTGGCTGGATCAGAGCCATTGGATTCCGCAATATTCCCTCCGGCGTGTGACTGGTCACGTGCGCCGGGAGGGATGCAAGTTCTGTAGGGAATGGCTTGGTGCATGGTAAAGAGAGAAAGAGAAGAAGAGAGAGGTGTGGGAGGGGGAGGACTAGTGGAGGGTAGAGGTGGAAATATAAAGAAAGTGGAGGGAGGGGGGACTGTAACGTCAACGGCAGTTACATAATTATACGTCACCGCTCTTGTGGGTGACGCGGTATTGCGTCACCGACGCGGTCAACACATTCCCGGAAGTTACATATGACATAATGAAATGGCGAGATGCTTCTCTCCAACGTTGTGTTTTGTTCCAGTAAATCACTAACCTTATTTCATACTAACTTCTTCTCATTTTCTATGCTACTGCTAAGTTCCTTCTTTGCATACGCAACTTATTATTATTATTACAGTGAAAACACAGTGTTAATGATTCAATTCAGTGTTGATATTATTTTGGTTTTATATTATCAATTTATAAATGTATATCCAATTGAGTGTTGTCGCATATTTCAATTTATACTTTCTTTATTTTTCTTTGTATACAACATGTTGTGGAAGATAGTATACAACTATTTTTTGGCCTTTTTACCATACCAATGTAATTAAGAAAAAGTCAAATAGGTGTATTTTAAAAAGTTAACAAAATAGATTAATTTACTTGTAGACATGATTTCAATAAATTTTATCTAAAAAACTAAAATCATGGTTAGAAACTTAATTCCAGTAGAAAATGAAAGATTTTGTTTGTTTGGTTCTAAAGTAGAGTAGAGACCATAGAAAATGAAAGATTTAGGAAGAAAGTGGAAGTTGGAATGTGTTGGCATATGCAGCACAAGATTTAGGAAGAAAATCAAAGAAGGATAAGTGGGTTAAAGGTTGAGGAAATTGTGCTTAGCGATGAGAAAATAGGAGAAAGATAAAGTGATACTTATATTTTTACTAAAATGGCCCTCTAGGCAGCACAATATAATTTCTAGGTTATGCTGATGTGTTTTGTCATGAACACAAAAGGATGAACACAAAAATTATACGATGTTGTAATAAAAAAGAAATAAACCGTTATACTTGTATTTTCAATAGTAATTAATAATGCGTTATTGATGAATATTATGCTATAACCAGTAGTACTTACTTTGTATGCGAAAATATCTCCCGTAAGGACCGCAACCATTAGGTGACATGACCTAAAATAATATATATATTTTTTTTTTTCATTTTAACAGAAAAAACATTGATAAATATCTTCAAATTACAAGTATCATTGTGTGGGTTCAATGCTCTGCCCATTTTCAGCTTCTCTCTTATTTGGTAGATCGGAGGGAAGAGAGGGATAAGAAAATAATATTAATTGTTTATTTAGAAAAGAAAAAGAAGAAAGAATAGTGAAATCTATCTTATTATTTCTCACTTATTTATTTATATTTTCTGTAATTGTTTTAGAGGAAATAGAAAAAATTAGACCATTTACAGTTTAAATTTCAACCACTTTTTTTTCTTCCAGAAATTTGGTTTGGACAACAGAAAACTATAATTATTTGTAACATTTAATTAAATATATTTATTTTAACAGCTGTATTTTTCTTATCCCAAAACCAAACATGTGTATGACGAACATAGCAAAGACTAGTTTTGAACAGGACCAAAAACCAAAAGAATTAGAAGACAGAATATAAAATATTTGTAAAGCTTGTACATTTGAATCAGATGAATTGAACTGGAAAACATGTAAGTGGAATAATTGGTGAAATCATATATTTTGGTGATAAGAACAATAATTCAGTAAAATATAGTATTGATTGTTTTACGAAGGTGTGATTGAATAAACAGGGGTGACGTGGCACCGTCCAGAGGCACATCTATTTTCAGGCGTAGCAGTTTATAATAGTATATAAGAGTGAGAAGCGTTGTTGTAGTGAGTGACGGTAAAGGACGGTGCATGAAAAACGACAACGTTGCGATGACGTCATTATCCTTTTGAACAAACTCCATTGGCTGGCCACGTGCTGGTGGGAAGCACAACACCATCTTCACCGTCCACATGTTCAGGAACTGTCGTTTTTCAAGATCTGAGTGTGAGTGAGTGTGGGTGGTTCACCCACACGTTTTCCTCGAGTGTGGGTGCGTGTTATCTATGAACCCACCCATCTACTTGTGTCTCTTCTCATCACTCACACCCATGTTGGTTAGTAATATTCTAGTTACCTCATTTGTTTGCTTCAGATTTTTATATTATATTTTTTTCCATTTATCTATATTTATTTATTTTTACTTTCTTAACTTATTTCTTATTCTATTTATTTATTTATTTATATCATATATATATAAATACAAACACTTCAAACACCCCGCCAGCCATCCTCATTCATGTCCAAATTTTGTGAAGTGGTGAAAATAATTAAAAAAGGAAACAAACCAATGAACACTTTTTTTCCAAAAAAAAAGAAGGATACTTTGGATGCAGTGTTGGGTATTATTGAGCTTAGACAGCTTGTCAACAAGTATCTGCTTCCAGAAGCTGTTGAGCATTCTTTTACCACCCTTATTCTCAGAAAATCTAGCAAACACACGATTTTTGGTATATTTATATATTCTCAGAAAAAGCAAATATTCTATTTTTTTTTTTTTTAATAAACACCCGCGCCCACCGAAAAAGAAAACAACGGAACCGGAAGCAACTCAAATATTAATTATACCATTACATTGTGTGCATGTTACACGCCTCCTGTGACCACGATTATATTTGAATATATTCAAATTAAAAGAAAAAATACAATACATCTTTTTAAATAATTACTTGTTATTTAACTATTGATTAATTTTTAACGTAAATTGTATAATTCAAGGTTATACTTCTTAGTTCTGATTTTCAAAGCATCATTAGAAGTTAGAGTGCAACTTACAAGTGTACGGTGTGTATATAAATATGTATTCCTTTCTAACTATTGCAAAGGTGACACAAAGCACACACTTGTGATCACTGCTGCTGATAAGTCTTTGCTACTAACTAGTTGATTGAATGTCTTATAGCCAGCAATTCAAAAGCGTTGAAACAAAAACAAAATAAAATACGTCTATATATGGATTTCATAATCTCTCACTTATCTTCTCCTTAGTCACTTTCGCCCCTTGTAAGGACATGTCTAGCTACCTCCATAGACTACCATAGTTTTTTTTTATATGTATAAAAAATCTTGAAAGGGGCCACACAATCCAGTATCCGCATTATTCCACACTTCTTTTGTAGGCAAAATTTGACTTTCCAATGGTTTTAGATGGGTATTGGGTAATCACTAAAATAAGCACCAATCAATTGCCCACACAAATCATCTCGCACACACTCTCCACATTGCATGCAAACGTCATCTAATAGAGCCTTGCAACGTATGTAGTGACGAAACTCTCACCTTATATGTCTAATATTTTACTACTCGAAAGCCAAAACTTATAGAAATCATAATATATCATTTAAATATTTCATCGCCAATAATATCATTCCTATCGCTAAACACATATTTTTCACGTATTTTTTTTTTTATTTATGTAACAATCTTTTTCTTTTCTCATACTTGATTTGGCGAATTGAACAAGCACCGAGAAATGTATATGATTCGGAATTTCAACCAGAGTCCACTTCTAATGTATTTTATTTTTAATTTTAAAGGAAAAGGTGTACTATTGGACATATATATAGGCATATTTAACTTAAATTTTCACGGAATTAAAATAAAAAAATGGTTAATGAATCACTTTTCGAGATTAAATTTCTAAAATGGACATTAAATAGTTTATTTATTAAAACTTATATCCGTTACATCTATGAGTGAACTTGTTGATACTCCACTCGGTCTTTTATTCTGATAAAAGAATCAAATTACAGGTTTGACTTTATCTCTTTTATAAAAATCAGTCCATAATAATGCTTCATGCATTAAATATTTCTTTACAAAAATAGTTTAATTAAAGGAAGAAGTTGTTTTAATAGGTATCACCAATGTTAGAAGAGAAAAAAATGTACACACGTGACGTAAATGCATAAAGTAATAGTTCTTGTATTCTCACCTCATATACATCATGGGGAGAGTTACTTTTACGTTCTACAAAAAGTAATATTTGTATTCAGTTACGTGCAGTTTAAATTTAGGGGGTTGCAGAATGCAGAACCCTTGTTTGTGTGCTTTGAAGATGGAATGATCCACCGGAAAACAAGTTTGGATAGATTATGGGCCTGTCCAATTGGAGCCCAAAAAGTGGTCACTGGGCCTCACAAGAAAAGTCCGTTTGGTCATGTGGGATTTGTGTTATAACTGTCCAAACACACGTCTGATATAATGCTTTGTAGCTTTGTTCCCACCAATAAAAACATATATAAAACCAAACATCACTTACTATTATATCCTATGCATCCCAAAAAGGTACCATGGCCGAAAAAAAGGACTTACCATTTGGGGAATAAAAGGAAGCCAGAAATGGCTGTGGAGTGCTGCAGAAGTAAAAAGGGAGAAAATAAAATACAAGCTATTACTTGTCACTTTGTGCTGTGGGCCATTCTTTTACCATTATTTTCTAGTTTAATTGTAACCATTTTTGCATTCAAGAATATGAGTACAGAGAAGATGCAAATCCGCCAGCTGCAATAGTATGCTCACAAAGTGCAATTATATTTCTGATAAATTTTGGCACTACAAAAAGACAATCCATGATGAAATATTCAATAGCTTTCATTGATGCCGTGGTGGGTAGTTAGTACCTTAATTCCACTACCACTCCGAAATCTTTCTCCAGAGCCCGTTTTATATATTTTTGGAAGTCAAAGTTACTTGCTTCTGCAAAATGGGCCTAGGATAACAGTGTATATAGCATTAAAATGTAATAATGAAAATAATCACTTATGTAGGAAGTAGATAAGATTTTTCACTATTTCTAAAATTCATTATTTACTTCATACTTTAGCCACCTTATCCATAAAAAAATAAACCACCTTATCTCTCCTGCTCTTATCTCTCTCACCTCTAAGAACACATTTATATTTTAAAGGCTATGAACACTTTAGCATTTATGGTGACTATGTGAAATTTGACTACAGGTAAAAACATGAATAAAAAAGGGATATCACTGCAACATTCATTACACCTGGTCCTGTGTATCAAAAAAAGATTAATGAGACATGGTCCCAAGTCCCAACTGAAAGTTAAGAATGTCATTTTAGGAACTAAATCACCTTTCTCAGCTCCATGCTGTCCCCAAAATAACTTGACATGTGACATTTTTTTCCCATACCATTTAACCCAACAGTTATGTTTTTACAAAGGTTTGGCACTTCCTGTGTGGCATAAGATGTTGGACTGCTTTGCTGTTTTTGACCAGAATTGTTACGTTCACTTTCTTTTCTTTTTTCGGTTCATGAACATTAAGGTAAGTAAATTATGTCACTCTAAAGGTGAAAGTGATGGCTTGAACAAGCCCTGTAACCAAGAAATTATCTTCTTGGAGTCAATTTTTTTGGTTTGTTACGACACATCAAGGGGAAATGGAAAATTTATGAAAGGTGAATTTATTGGAATTGAAAAAAAAAACTACTAAATATAATCAAACATCATAACTGCGATTATATTTAAACAAAGTTTAACTTATACATTAAACCGAGGCTTAAATTTGGTCCATTTTCTGTCGAAGGTTCATTCATAGAAAATGTCTAACAACACTTACACAAAATGCTAACAATAATATTACAAAAGTCACAACATATCAACAATGGCAAATTCAAGCGTTCACACTCGAAACTAACAAATTAACATTCCTAAACTTATAAGTAAATTAACATTCCTAAACTTATAAGTAAGCATAGAACTGTGAACTTTTCTTGCTGAATTGGGAAGAAGAAATGTGGTTGGAAGGGGTATAGTAGATAATTAAAAGCCAGCTCGACAACTTTTAATTAATAATAACTACAAACTTTCAATTATCACCTAGCTTTTCATATATGGACTAACTTGGAAAAAGCATCAAAATAAAATTTTATTAGAACTTAATAAAATAGATAAATTTAAAAAAGTTATGTAAATTATAAATTATATTAGGAAACACTACTAAAAAAGAAATAGGGTTTTCAAGTACAATTTGTATATATTTTATATCAAGCAACAAAATAATATTTTAGTTAACTTCATTTTATTTTTCAAATTGTATAGTAGTTAGGTAGAAAGACTATAGATTTTTTTAAAATATTTTTAAATTTAATTAGAAATCATGTTTGTAAATATGTGTTTATGAGTATTTTATTTTTTTTTTCTTTTTTAGATTTATTGAAGTTGTGCACTCTAAAGTTTTATTTATAAACACAAGTTTTTCTTCTATTGTGTTTATTTGTGATGATATAATTATTTTAGTCTAGATAGAGATATTGAGGTTTTTTTTTTTTGTAAATTATAAGTGAAAAAAGTTCAACCAAAATTTAGTCAAAATAAAACCATTGTACACTAAAAGAAAGTTAAATATTATAATGTATTAGTGAAATAAATTTTGGTCAAAATAAAGTGCAAAATATTATCGAATTGACATCAATAAGATGTTAACAAAAGTGGGAAAAAAAATTATTTGTGTGCTGTAGAAGTCTTTGTTTGCTGACTAGGTTTTCATTTTGGTTTTTATTAAGGTTTTATATTTTTCGTGCAACACAAATGCATTAACTTTCTTATGAAGGAACACGAGTCTTTTGTTTGAGCTTTTGTCAAAACCAAAACCACATTTAAGAAAATAAATCATGGTTAGTTAAAAAAAAAAGACATGAAAGTATAGTGTATGTTACAAGTAGGACATTGCTCTCATGTTATTGATGTATGTTTCTCATAGCAATCAGAATTTTACAGATTGAAATTCATTTATAAAGTTTATGAAATTCAATCTGTCATCCAATTTGAACTCACAATTATTGGTTGGTCTTCATATACGGTTTCAACATTTATTCACATCCTACTATGTAACTACTATTCATAATGAAATGAAGTTTCAAACAAAACAAAATAAATATTTTCTTCCTTTCAATATACGACTTTTTAATGACAATTTTGTATAAACTTTTCTCACACTTTCAATTTACATAAAAAAAATAATTTTAATTGCAATCAACCTAAATTAAAAAGCTAAATCTTGTGTTTAATATATACTAAATCTTGTTCAGAAGGAGTATACCTTAAATTTAAAAAAATAAATATAAAAATAAAACTAAAATTGTACTTCAACCTGTGCACATATTTGGGGAAAGAATTAAAATTAAACTCATATTTTATAGCAAAACTTTCTCAAAATTTGAAAAATGCAAAATTATATTTGAAACAAGACTTTTAAAAAAATTGTATTTCTTCGAAATGACACTACTTTCATTTTTTGGGTGGAAATATGAACCTTCAATTGCCTTTCATTTTTATTGCCTTTCATTTTTATGTTAAAAGGTAAGATGAAATTTAGAAAATGAATTAGTTCCAAGCATGAGTAAGCAATGATATGATTATAAGAAGATTTAATTTACTAAGTATATTGATTTGGTTATAAATTTTACATTTTTTAATATAATACTTCCGTTTGACCATTTGTACTTTCAAACACAATGTCAAGCATTTGGTTTAAAACAAACTTCATCAATCGTTTTACGAGGAAAACTGACATATAGTTCAATACCAGCACTTCAGGTTTCCACAAATACATGAGATAAACAAAGTAATGAGGTTTGGTCTATGGCTATAATCCACCTGTATCCGAAGACTTCATGTTAGTAAAAAGTATTGTGTTTGGATTTGAGAGGAAATTAGATGGACCCAATTAGCATTCAGCAACATGCTTCTTTGCAAATTTTAGGAGATGTTTAAGGATGCATACCCTTCTAATTGAAATTTCAACATCTTGATTCTAATGAATACATTCAGAGGATCAAGATACATAGTACTACCACAATAGTTTTTACTCGAGTTGCATCTCTTGCAGGTCACATTCAAACCATAAATACACAAGTACTTCAACCTTGGTCACAGCCAATATTAGATAAAATTAACTAAATCAAGCAAATAATAACAACTTTCCTCGTCACTGAAATCCAAAGATATTATAGCAAAGCACATAACCAGAGCAAACTATGGACCAATTCTTCAGCTTATCAATTCCAGTGAGTCATATTAGCTAGCACACAAGATTCTAAGTTCAATACTGCAGCACACCCTGCAAAGAGTAGGAAGAATTATCCACAAGCAGTGAAGCATTAGATGAACAATTACATCCTGCATGGAAAGGATTGATAGATCAATTACCTTTGTGCAGTTACTTCCAACAGCCTTGCTCTGGAGTGCCCGGCTGGGATGGAACTCATCTTCAACAAGTCTAGTAAAGGAAGGTCCAGCATTGATTGGTAAAGTGATGGTAGAGGCATCAACCTCTTTATTTGCAACATGTGTGTCATCAGTCAATGAAAAACCAAAGAGTCTACAACTACTTTTACAGGAGGAAACCAACTCTTGATTGTTTCTCAATGCTGACACAGAATTGTGTGACTGTGAACTACCCAACTGATTATGAACATCAAACATACCTAAAGAACTAGCCCTTTCCGGAGCTCTCCTAGAGAAAGTAAGATCATCAGATGGGAAAGATGCAAATGTTCTAGCTTTCACTTCAGATGTGCATAAACCTTGGTACATCTTACTATGTTTCTTATTGTTATAATCACAGTTGGAAACTGGACTAACTGCTTGCTGGAACATTAACACAGATGATGGAGATGACACTTGTGAAGGTGTAACGGATGCATGCAAATGTGGAGCATTGTCATGCATCTGTACAGACCACCCATTTCTGGAGTTAAGCAACTGATAACCATCAAAATGTCCAAAGCGACCATTAGCTCGAGCCTCCTCGATTGACAATGCTCTTCCATATGGTTGGCTTGGAAGAATTTCTTGACCTTGCAAGACCTTTTGGAACCGGAAAGATTCACTAAAGCCTGTGCCATTGCAGGAAAAATCAGATGCTGCATGTGGCATTCTGATGTTATTTCCTGTTGGAGGAATCCCAGAACAGTTTGGACCAAGATAGTACCTCCCTAAGTCATATAACCGAGGACTCTGAGCATTAATACCATCAAAGGGAGGATTAACACCCAAAATTTCTTGACCTTGCAAGACCTTCCGGAACCTTAATGATTCCCCAAAGTCTGATGTTCCAATCCCATCTGCTGAGTAACAAATTATCAATGTTATTGCAAGGAGAAACATGGCACAAATGTAGAAAATTGGTCTAGTGACTTACTGGGAGAAGGAAATTCCATCTTCGTTGGAGTCATGCCAATCCTGGTCCTCTTCAAACCAGCTGCCATCATGTTGCTAGAACTTGAAGCAGAACCAGATGGCTCAATTTCCCATGGGGAAACCCTATTGTGCCTAGCAGCTTCCATGTCATCCCACCTTACCTGTATAAAACATTAAGAACAAACTGCTCAAATCAATTATATTTTACTATAGAAATGACATCGCTTAACAAATCATAATAAACAATAGGGTAGTGACATAGTGTAATCCACAGCTGTGTCAACATTCAAATCTTTAGAGATCTAACAAATTGACATACAAAACAAAGGAATGCCTGAGGTTTATGCAGAAATAACAAGCTAGAGAACAATAACAATCATTGACCTGCAATATACAAATATGTTGTTAGCAGTTCGCAGGAGAACATTAACGACAGTTATTAGTATTGAAAGACAAGCCAACTTTGGCTGTAACGGATTCATATCAAACATGTATTCGACCACGAGGCATGGAACACACTAATGAAATTTTGCACACCATAAATGAATTATGGCTGAAGAAAGGACAGGTAAACTATCATTTACAATTCAAATTTCAAGAGATAATTGTCAGGCTGATAGCCATAACTGCAGCAAAATAGAATGTTGAATTAATGAACTTACATGAATTTGAAGGAGAAAGAAAACCAAACAAAGAAACAGATGTGTAAATATCCATCAATAAAAAAATCATCAAATAAAGACAGATGGAACAATAAAGGACTTGATATTTGTTTAAATCTTCTTCAGGAAAACGAAAAACAAGGTACCAAAACAAAAATCAGTTACGGAGAGGAAAATGCAATAATATGTAGTATTCATTCTACCTTGCTCACTTGTATATCCAAAACAGATGTGAAAGGCGCAATAATGTAAAAGTGTAGAACTAATATAGTCTATAGAGAAACACAAGCAAAATCCTACGAGTATAGATTCAGTCTTTCATAATGAGCTCAGAGATGACCAAAAACACCACAATATCAAACCCTAAAGCTTACAACACACAAACGTGCATATGAACAATAAAAAAATTATAAGACAGACATAAGGACCAAAGCTGACATACCAGTAGGCATCTCCATTTTGATCCAGGCCATCTAACAGGATCGACATCACTGATTCCAGCAATTAATCCAGTAAATCTGTTCAATACAAATTAGATTAGGAGCAGTTATTGATAGGTAATCAATATGTAGCATGAACACGTATCATATTTGATAATTTGACAAACCTCCGCTCTGCAGCATCTTCGGTTTCGAAACGCATCCTGAACCTCATTCCAACTAAATAAGAATTATCAAGACTCTTTAAGAATTTGTGAGCAGGTATGATGAATTCCGAAGAGCTAAACCTGCAAAGGAAAAGCGAAGTATGGAAGACATTGTTAAGAGAGATTGAGAGAAGGACAGAAGCAGTAACATTAAAGAAATGAAATTCCTAAAGAAGAGCTTCCAGCAAAAACCTTTCAGTGCATGGATCAAGTGAACTGTTAGTTTTGGCTTTAATCTTAGTATAAAAATACAAACGATGCAGAGATAATGGAAATTTAAAGCATTAAAACATTCCGTAACTAATAGGAATTTCTAGGAAATGTAATGCAGGTATTTTGTTTCTATTAAACCAAATCTCCTTTCTAGCACCTTAAAATAAAAGAGCTGAGGTGAATTGTGAAATTCACCATTAGATATTGTAATGAAACCCCATCCCCATCTAATACCAACTTAAAACACTCAACAATTAGACATAGAAACTGAAGTATTATTTCCTTGACTAGCTCCTGGGAAGTACAAGTGACTTAATAGAAAAATACCTTGGATTGTAGCAAACACTAAATGCACATCTTGTGGATAATGCATTAACAACATCCATGCATGTTCCAGGATTCAGTTGCTGACCAGTGGGAACTGCAAAGGAACCAGAACCTTTCAATTGGGCTGCCCTACGAATCCCTAATCTCAGTTCTCCATCGTCGCCCCTAATTTACATTATAAAATGTTAGTTGTGGTTAGGAATACAAGTTCATATTAGATACAAATTCAGGTCATGATACCTAAGAAACAACACAGCATCTCCAGAAACAAGCTTCTTTTTGTTCACAAATGCACTCCACCCAGTAGTTAGCAAATGCCTCCGTGGCTGGCCTGTTCACTCGCATAATGATAAAAAATAAAACCCTCAGCTCCCAAGTGTTGAACATGCTATGCACACTAGTATGCTAACAAGTGACATACCCCTGTATATATGACGAAACCTCCATTCCAGTCCATGAAGATCCTTTGCCACGAGCTCCTGTGAAGGTCTCTGTTGACTGTAATCCTAAAAATAACAGTAGAGTACAAATTCAAAATGTTACCACTAAATACATACAAAATCAAGCTTGAATTTGGCATATAAAATACGATAAATCAAATTAGATCAGTCCTCAAAAATCTTGAGGACAAACAATGCATTGTAATTCATAACTACCAGGGGAGGAAAGCAATCTTCAGCTGCTCGGCGAGGCACTGAAAATCCACCATGAGTGCTGGTGTCTGAAGCTGTGAGAGTCTTGCAGAACATATGGGGAGTTGTTGACTTCACCATAGCTTCAGTGTCCTCTTCCCCATCAGCTTCAATTTCACCTTCACGCAAACTTTGCTCCACTTGCTGTAATGAAGTGCCGAGTTCAAGCAAAATTAAAATTAAAATCAGCCAATAAAGACACTCCATTCCCTTATAATAAAATAAGACCATTTCTTATCATAACAAAAGGGCCAGTAACATGGATTTGGAAAGAAAAGAAAACAGAACAATGTGTTAACCACATAGTGTACTCTTTCCTCCCTTGGTTTCCGGAGCTGTGACATTCTGCTCAATCAAACAAAATCATTATAACTTGCTTCCTTAGTCAAATTTTATCTGACCCTAAAGACTCTGACAGATTAAGATGTCTTTCTTTCTGCAAGCTTCCCAGACCCAAACTGCACCAAAGTAATATCAACATCATAAAGAAACCTCACCTCACTTTCAGGAACCAACAACACTTGGCAATATACTTCATCGCTCCCTTCCTCTGCCTGCCCAGAAAAAGCACAACCATATTTCATTAAAATATATGTAAAATCCAAAACAGACCACCCCATATTTCCCTTGACACTTTACTAATCCAAAAGAACCAAACCCAGAAACAAAAACTAAATGGGTATCTCCTTCATTCATAAATCGTTAAACTAGACAAGGAAAAACATTAACTTTCTCAGCAAGCAGACAAACAGAAACCCAGATACAAACCCCCATAAAGAAACCAAATTCAAGAAAAGGGAAAAACGAACAAGAAATTCCTTAGCCGACACATTGGTTTTGTTTTGTCCGATGAAGGGTAAAAAAGTGACGGACCGAACCACACTTACATGAAGCTTGACATCAAGAACACGACAGAACACATGGGGTGGGATATCATAAGCAGTGACCGGAAAATCCTGAACATGCTCAAAGTGTCCCTGTGGCAAGTACACAACAACACTTCCTTTCTTCGGCAGAGAGATCAAAGGGCCCGCACACGCGTGCCACAGTTCCAAGCACACGGAAGTAGGAGGAGGAGGTGGAGGAGGAGGAACAACCAAGGTTGAAGCAGAAGTGCTTATCCCCGAGTGAGAAGAAGATGAAGCAGCAGCAGAAGAAGAAGGAGAAGCAGATAATGGAGCTTCATCATCCTCGGTGGTGTTCAGATCGATCAACCCCATAGCAACAAGGTGGTGTTTGGAATGTGAACAAATCTAACAAGTGAAGGAGAGGCTGGGAAGAGGAGGAAGGAGGGGAAGATTTCAATGAATGGTCTCATGCCTGCTGCAGCATTTTCAGAGAGCGTGAGGTGTAGGTGAGTAACTTTGGCATTGCTAAAAGAGGGTGTGACCCAATACTCCAAAAAGAAAGAGACCCTCTTTCTCTGTCCTCTCTCTCTCTCTTTCTCTCTCACTACCCTTTTATGAGTTATCACTCTCTCTGCTATTTTGTTTCTTTTTGGGGTTCTTTTCTTTTACTTTATGTTTTTGGCTGGGAAGAGAGGTGTGTGTGTATTTTGGGGTAGCATCAAATCAAGCTTTCAGTGAGATTTAAGTTGGAGTGATATAAAAATGGGAGCTTTGCATCCCCTTGTTTTATTTTATGTGTGTTTTTTGGGCCCTTTTGTTCGTTCTTCTGCGGGGTGAAGCAGGAGCAGTGCTGCTGCAATGCAATGCTATGCTGAGACTGTTGGGTGTGATGTGTGGCAGAGAGAGAGAGAGAGAAAGAAACAAAGGTTGAAGAAGAAAAACTGTAGTAGTGGTAGTGGCTCACTTTGTGAGGTTATGTGAGGGTTAAAGACCAATAAAAAATGGGAAACTGAATAAAAAGTATTTAAGAGTGTACGGCATCCCTGTATTTCCGGGCGGATGTCTATTCTGTCCTCTTCTACCTCACCAAATCTCACACCTATCCCTCTCTCTCTCTCTCTGCTTAATCTTCTTCCTCTTCTTTTCTTCACTTCATCACTCTCCACCACCCTCCTCATTCCCTCTCTTTTAAGACCCCACTGCACCATTCTTTTTCCTTATGCAAACATATTTACTTACACATCATATGTCACAAATTATATACATCACGTGATGCCATCAGAATGATAACCATAAAACAAACAATCTCATTATAAATGTTTTTTTTTTAAACTGTTATTCATATAAAATGCTTTTCAGTTTTTTTGTCAAAATAAAATTATCAGTGGTGGTCTCTTCCAGCCACCATTTTGCATGCAGATCCTTTTTAGAATAATCATCATAGGACTCAATGGTTTTATATTCAAATAATTAATGTTTAAGTGATGACATTAACATATTCTATGTTTTGAATGTACTTTAATTTAATGTTAATAAATTTGTAAGAGATGTATTGAAAGATATTTTGATGCAATTATTTATCTAGTGTTACTGTTACATATGTTTGTAAATAAAAAAAAAAACGAGACATGCTAGTTTGACTCAAAGTTTCATTAAATTTATAATGACAATTTTGCTTAAGTGGTCTAAAGTGTATTAGAAATCTATTTTTTTATTTAATATAAATATTGTAGAAATTGAATTTGAAAAACTAATAATAATAGATATAATTTTTATTCTTTTAAAAATGTTTAAAACTATAGACATTAGTGATGCAGTTTTTCAATAATTTTACATAACAGTATAATGTTTTATTATGAATAATAAAGGTATAATAGTACACTGATGTTTATGCTTTTGAGAAAAAAACAGAAAAAGAACCTTTTATGATTTACCTCTTTATAAGTTTGATAAACCCTTATTCATATGTATAATACTGAACAAAACTTAAAACATAATCATCAAATCAATATTTTATATTATTTTCTTTCAATAATTTCTTATTTTATTTTAATATTTTTTCTATAAAATTAAAATTAATAATATAAAATTCACATGAAGATAATTCTTTTTTCACTTTATTTATATGTTAAAGATAATATCTTCCTCTAAAGCAGATTTATAAACAAAAATAAAGTTAGGCACATTATGTTTTTAAATTAGTTTTATTTTTTTAGATTAACTCAATTTTAATGAGCTTAGGATAAAAATATGAAAGTATAAACCAATATTTTCTTTTTAAAAGCTAAATATAAATATCGAGTATTATGTTGACCTACATTGGTGATTAACAAAATATTATGAGGTTGAATTATTTATTTCACTCTATATTGCAGTAGAATCTAACCAAAATTTATAATCAGTGCATACATATGCGTGCTATTAAAAAGAAGTTACTCTTAAGTATACAAAATAAAGAAAATATTTCGTAATTATAAAAACTAAATAAGTAGGTAAATGTATTTTACATTTTAAGATACATTTGAAAACGAGTGTATTATATATAGAGAGAAAAGAAAATATTTGAAAATAAAAGAAATACATTGGATATAAAATATGATGTAGAAATATAATGTGATTTTATGTTGAAAGAGCAAAAGAAAGCCTTTAGGTAAATAAGAGTGGGATAGCATTGTGGAATATTTTGCTTTGTGTGGAGGGTGAATGATTACAGGTGCAAGGTGCACCTTATTATTGCTGCTATTTGGCATGCTTTGGAAGTTAATGTTGACAATTAACCAAAAAACAGAGACAAGTGAAAGACAAAGGAGTTTTTATATAGAAAGTTGCACAATGGTTTTAAGCATTCATCTTTTCGCTTTTGAAACGCCCACTTACTTTGTCTGCTCAAGTTTTGACTTTGCCATTAGGGTCTTATCATCATTATTAGCTGTTTTCTTAGACAAAAAGTAATCACAATTCCAGATCACTCTCCCTAACCAATTCTGCATCCAGTAAAATAATCAACACCTTTATAAAGCTTTCTTGCCTAGATCATAAAGTACTCTTCAACCCACTCTTTGCAATTTTTTAGTTATTCCTTGCTTCTTCTTTTTTTTCATACCTTAGTTTAATCATTGGTCTCCAACCATGCACCTTCCTCCATCTCCAACAAAAGTTCCTTATTTTCTTCACCAAGATACCTGACTATTATTAAACAAATCGTGACAGAATTTCTTGTCTTCTATTTATCTAAATGGTTTTTCTTTTATGAAATAACTACACAAGACAATATCATTAACATGGTCATGCATATGCAAATTAAATAATCATGTCTTGGGGACATTTGGTTAAACTATTTGTTCAAAGAATTAGTTGCAGTAACAGACTTTTAGACTCATAATTTGTTATTCAGATTTCTTCAACTGCAAGCATACTTTTTTTGTTGTTGTCAAAATTGTGTGTGATTTAGCAAGGAATGTTTCAAAGTTATAAGCTGAAAAACAGAATAAGAGGGAGAGACAGAAGAAAATGATAAATGGAGAGGAAAAGAGATGATTACCCATATCCACATGACAGCATCAAGTGGTTATTAGAATACACAGATACCAAATATTAATTTAAAAAAATTATGCCTTTTTTAGTGAAACACTTTATGACAATTGGGTTTTCAGCAAATGATGATATCAGATAAGTAAGGGTGACTGTGTAAAGAAGGATTGTGGAGAGGCAAAATTCTTACCCAGAATTATTGATGGCCTACATACAATATCATTTTTTTAGATTCAGTAATGGTAGGTGACAGAAATAAATGGAAATTTGTTTCAATAACTTGTTTTAGTAAATAGTAAAAATTTATCAAAAGTCATCATTTTTTCTTTTAATTTTAATAAAGTTTTTTATCAGTTACTGTATTTTTTTTCCTTTCTGTGAATTTGCTAAATTTAAATTGAGAACTCTAGGGCAATTTTTTTTCTACGCATGCGTCTCCAAATCATAATCATCTTAGAATTCATATTTGTTTGGAGGAATGAATTCTTATTAAACTAAATTAACAATGCATATAAAACAAACTCTTTAAACCAAAAAATAAATTACACATGTGTACATAATATATTCTAATGTGCAATTAATACTTACATATCTTTATTTTAATATACAGACAGCCTATGTCTAACTTAGAGTGTGTAGAAAAATGATGTTTTTTCTCAAAATAAACTCATTTAAAAAAATTATTCAAATAAACTAACTTATACTTCAATTCGGGAACTACTTTATTAGAAAATTCTGCCATTATTTTGGGAAAATATTCTCTTGTTTAGATGAATCTATAAAGAGTTTGAAAAAAAATATCTTTAATTTGAACCAAACCAATCAATCAGTCAATCTGTGCAATACTTAATACATTTAATGTACCTAGTGTCTTCAGACACCTTTTTCAAGTGATTTGATGGTTTGGATATTCTTTTTTCAAATGCCAAATCATTCATTTGAAAATGTATATAAAAATGTTAATCATTTAAAGATATACTTGTCATTAGTTTATATTTAAAATTGTATCATTTACTTCTTGCCGTATAAAAATGACAATAATTCAGACCTTTAAAAGACTAATTTAGAGTAATTAATAATTTAATTAATTTGTTGTGAATTGAGTTAAAATATAGACATCTGGTTTCATATCTGAAATTTGTTATAATCAAACTTTTGAAAATAGTTTCATATCCCAAACTTAGATCCACACAGCGAATTTATTAGGTTGGTTTGTTTTAATGGGACGTGTTTTTAGTTTACTAGTACTTAGTACTTAGTGACATGTAAGAAAAACGACTTCTTAATCCCTAAAAGAGTTTAACAATCTATATTATATACATAGGTTATTGTATTGTATAAGATATTTCTTCTCAGATATCTTTAGCTTAGCCTATAGTATATAACAAGATATTTTCTTTCGTGAAAGCAGTGTATATTTTAAATATGTTTTATTTAATATCCGTAAGTCGAAAAATGTTTCATTTTTACATTTTTTAGTTATTAACTTATATTCACGCGGGATAGTAAATGCAGAAGTGCACAAATAACAATGTATAACTTGTATATTTAAATTGTTATAAAGTGGTTTGCTTCAGACATAATTAAAATTGGCTAAATTACTGTAAAATAATATTTGGGACAATGTCGTGTAAAATTCTTAAAAATGATAATAAAAAATTAAAGAAATATAAAACTACAGTTAAATTATATTTTAAAAATAGAAAAATTGACATAAATATAATTTTTTTAAAACTTATTGAATCTGGTTTTGAAATGTAATTGAATTATTAAATTAAATTTGGAGCAGTGTTATAAAGATTAAATGAATGATTAACATCCCTATCAATTAACATGCCTGAGAAAGCATGGATGAGATTTTTTTTTAAGGAAGAAAAGTACGCATGATTATTCCTTAGGACAGGGTACTTTTCTCTATGTTGATTATGTCATACTCTAAATAGTATGAACTCCAATAAATTGGCATTTTTTTTATTTATTTTTACTTTTTGTTTGACATTACTAATGTTTAAGAGAAAGGAACGTGGGAATTGATTTAGGGTATGGAAAAAAATTGAATTGAAACATCGACATCAGGCCCATGTATTCCATTATTGATGAAATTATGGAAGAAAAGAGATGCCCACCAAGCATTGATTAGTGGGGTTATTTTGAATAAAAATGTGGGGTGATTTGAAATGTATGCATATATGGTAGGAGTCCTGTTGTATAAGGTAGGATGTATGAGAGCATGTGTTGTGATGATGGGAGTTTTGAGTGTGTCCCTAAGCAAAGGGATGATGTAGATGATCCAAATGGAAGCACTAGGCCCTCCATCAATGCAACCAAGTTGTATGATATTACAATACATCACCCTATCATTCTCTCCTTATGTGGTTGTGCTTCCCAACCATAATATGTATCTTCCAAAACCTCCCTCATTTTCTTATCTCACCCAAACACACCTCACATGCCCTAGCCCAGCCCCACCACCCCCTAGCCTCCCACTACTCCTCCCTCTAACCACCATCCAGTGCCAGAAATTATAAACCAAATTATATATTGTATCATAGTTTTTAGATATTAGATTTTGAATCTGATTCAATCTAGAAAATCAAATCATTAGAAAACTTCTTTCTTTGCCTTGACGAACTCCGAAGAAAAAGTTGGATATGACTGCTACTTATTTTTACTCTTTTTCTTGTATTGAGAAATGATTTTTTTAAAATGAACTTTTATGTTATGGTCTTTAAATAGATCAAAATGTAGACTTTAGATCTTATTTGTTTTCTTAGTATGCTCAGGTTAACTCAACACGAACATGAAGGTGAGGATCTCTCTTAAATCCATATTTTAGCATGAAGCACTACTATTTCCCTGAAGGCCATGTTGCAATATAAAAAAAATATCTTCCAACGCAATTGTATATGTGTGTCAGGCTAGGTTATTTGAATATTTCCAGTGTTTTTTTTTTATCTGATTAAAAATTATTTAATGTTTGTACTATAGAACTACAAACTATTTACATGTTCAGGTAAAAGCAGTAGGTTGAGACGGGGAGTATGTCATTTAGATAAAAATCAAATATTTGTGAACTCATTAAGTGTATTTGGTTGATATTTAGGATTTAGTTAAGTCTTGAGGTCAAATATTTATTTCTTTTTGGTTTGAGGGAAAAAGTTTCTGTAACAATATTCGTTAATTTCGGTTAAATATAAAATGTTGTATTTGTGAGAGGTCTCTCTATTTATAGAAACAGTGACAGTTCAAGGTTTTAGGAGGTTTAAAGTAAATAAAAAATGAAGTCTTTTTTAAATTAATAAAATAATTAAATTTATGATATTTGTATCTAAAATTTATTTGTCGAGCTTTTTGTGATACAACATTATCTGTTAAATTATCATAACTAATTTTATTTAAAAAATCTTTTTTAATAGACAATCACCTATTCAAAGAAGATTTACCTGTATTTTCTAATTTATTTTTTTTGTTTATTTTTATAAATTTATCCATAGCATATTTTTGTGATTCAACAAAAATTTCAACTTTTTTTTTTAAGTTTTGATATCCTAATAAAATTAAAAATTATAATATATATCACACTGAATATAACTTATAAATATATAAAATAAGTCTAAATTAAAAAAATAAAACATGATTGTCAATATAATAAACTTGATCATCAAGTCTCGTATTATCTTTCGATCATGTCCTTTGGTATGTGTTTAAATATAATTTGTAACTTCTAAATTCTTTTCCTTAAATCTGCATAAATTATTTTAAGAATAATTAAACAATAATGAAAAAGAAAAAAAATTAGGATCAATTTATCAATCTCATGTTATTTTTACCTAATATTGATGCACTCAAAAGGAACAAAAGTGAACACAAACTCTTCTTCAATCAATCTATTGCTCGAAGTCTCCATGTAAAGACACGCGTATAAATGCACAGTATAGAATGATGAAATATGAAATGAAAGACATAGAGAAAGAAATGAGATAAGTGAAAAAAAGATGAGAGAAGTGGAAGAGTACGACAATGATAGGACATATAAAAAAATTATACAAATGGGTTGGAATATATGAAAGAGATAAATTAAAAAGTTTGGATATCTAAGATTCTTTGATGGTTTAATTTTTTTAAAAAAATATTATTAATTTATTATGAGAAATTTTAAAAATATTATTTATTAAATAGTATTTATAGGACCAATATAAATTTAAAGCCATTAAATAATATTTATAGTACCAATATAAACTCAAAGTCAGTTAAAATATTTAAATTTTAATTAAAATTTTTAGTATAATTTTAAAATTAAATATTTTTTATTTTATAATAATATATTAGTATTAAATTTTTTTAAGGTCTTGGGGCCTAAAGTGTATTAGAGTTTTTTGAGTTTTTTTAGGCCTTTCAGGTCTTGAGGCCTAAATTGATTGTTTTACCTGCTTTGGCCTTGAGACACCTCTGTATGGGAGTAGTATTGGGTTAATTAAATGTTCATCAGACTAATTGATAGACCTATGATGGTAAACTCTATTAATGATATAAGCTTGTATTTAATCTTGCTAATCATACTTATAAACTTGTTTCTCGGGTGAGATGATGAACTTATTGGTTCATCTCTATTGTGCTCAAAATGACTATAAAATCGGTTTTCCACACTCAAATCGTTATCGGCCTATAGTATACTAAGTATAAACTAATTTTTTTACAAAAACACCTTTGCTTCTTTTTAAATTACATCTATCAATTGTGAATATGAGATAAAATAGATTAGTCCTTATAATTTACAGCGAAATAGAATTACAATAACAATATTTTAATTATCAAAACAAAAGTTTCCACAATTAGACACTTTAAATTAAGATATTTTTATGTGCAAAAAATAATTAATATATATAAATAGCAAATGGAATATAAATAACGAAATGTGTATGATAGAAACTATTTGATTTAGTGAGTTGAGATTTGTGTTTTTTCAAATACAAAACATTATTTGAACAAAAATTATATTAAGAAAAAAATATATAATCAAGTTTGTAATAAGAGAAAAAGTAACTTAACATGTATAAACTTTCCAAATATCTGAATAAAAATCTAATAAATTATAAGTGTTTTAATAATTAAAATTAAAACATATATAAGAACGAAAATAGATATGAAAACACATATAGGAAGTATATGAAAGATAAAGATAGATATGTACATACTCGTCCACTCCACATTCTTATACCGAATTTAAAAACTTGTGTCCTACTCATATTTATAATAATATAAAGATTTATCGAGATGAGTTAAAATAATATAACGTGAATGAACTTATGAAATCTCCTTGTTAATATATATATAAGATTCACTTTTCCATCACCATATTTTCAAGTCCAGTATACGATATTATTGTCTGATTCCCTTCTTAACCAAGTAAAGTATGTCTACACCCGTCATTTTGTTATTTCAAATGTTAAATTAATAATTTATATAAAAATTAAAATCATAACAAAAGAAATATAATATTACTCGAATAACAAATATAAAAAAATAATTTATGATTACATAAATCATAACCTAGAAATAACAAGTAAATAAAAATTAAATAATTAAAAAAAAGTAAAAATATCAAAGTGTCATATAATTAAGTTACAAAAATAAGAAAGGAATTAATATTTTTTCTTTTAAATTATCTGACAAATTACAGAAATTTTAATATTAATTTAAAATCGAGACAAGTCAATAACAACATTAATAAATTTTAAATAAAACAATTTTAAAATATATTTTTACTGTATTTTTCATCTCAGACAAAACAATTTTCATATTTATTTTTTTCCTCAGCATTTTTTTTTAGTAATAACAATACAAAATAATCTGTATCTGCTTCATTTGTCTTTCTGTTTCTCGTTATTTTTTATCTAATTCAAAAAAATTGATTTATATTTTATTTCAATAAGTTGAAGATATTTATAAACAATCTATTTTTTTTAAATATAATAACTCTTGTAAATTAAATGTCTACTATTCTATAACATTTGAATTTAAGTTCCGTAAAGATATTTATCTATCAATTTATTTTTTTAAGTATAATAATATACATGATGTATATCAACATTAATATTTCATAGTGTTTGAGATATATCTGAACTTAAAAATACAATTTACTGAAACGTTTAAAATAAAAGACATAAAACAAAATATTTAACTTATTAGGTAGAAAAATCAATAGATACTAAAAACAAATCAATCGTTTGAAGAAACAAATCTTACTTCAACTCTTTATTTTATTTGTAACTATTTTGTTATTATGTTTATTTTAATTCACTGCATTTCTCTTTTATATATAAAATCTAACACAACAACCTAAGAGAATTGAGAAATTGTATATACTAAAACGTTTGATTTGATTATATAGCATTGTATTATTTGTTTATTGAGAGTTGAATTTTGTTTTTGGTTTGGATGGTTGTTAAGATAGGAAAATAGAGTGAAGTACACTGCAATGCAATGGCTCAGCTATAGGTCTACCAATATAGGTGGGACTCTTGTTGTCAGGGGAATCAGAAGTAATTAAGATTTTCAATTTTTCTGTTCCACATTTATTCACACAATAATTTTACCAATTAAAATAATAATAGAACTATTATTGATGCATTATTCTGTATTTTGTAATACAGTATTATCATGGTCTAAAAAAATGCTTCTCTAAGATAAAATTAAACATTGATTCTCCGGGTAAGTTTTCTTTAGAAGGTATATCTCATTCGATAGTTAAAACTATTTTCTTTCTAAACATTACAATAAATTTTATATAATTTAACAAAAATTATCTTCGTTCATACCACTAGAAAAATCTGACTTCTAAGAATATGTTTGAAAAAGTAAATATTTACCAACTATAACATCAAATAACTCTAACTTGTTTGGTTGGAGGTACAAGAAAAGATACACAGTTCTATGAAATAAAATAAAAGAAAATAAAAAATTGAAACTCCTTAAAACTAATTTTTATGTAAAATATAAAACCTGATTTTTTTTATTTGAACACAAATAATCTAACATGCATTTGATAAATAATTTGTATTTTTTAGGATAAAAAATAATCTAACATGCATTTGATAAATAATTTGAACATGTAATTAAGACACTGAACTCATTTAATTTTATTTAATTTTTAAAAAGTTTCAAATGTCATATACAAGTATAATTATAAAAAAAAATGAATATTTGAAAACGAAATCGAAAAAAAAAGAAACATAATAAACTTATTTTAAATAAATTTATGATTAGACATATTTTGTTTATTGTTACGAGTCTAACAATAGACTTAGACTTCCATTGTTAGCCTAATATGAGATCAAAATTTTAAATACAAGTCAGAATAGAGAAAAATATATTTTTTTTAAAAGATGATATTTTATAATAAAATTAAACTTGAATAATTAAATTTTCTATTATATAATTTTTTCACTCTTATAATACAATTCTGGTATAATTTTATTTATACTACTTGTAGTTTAAAGTTATTTTTTAAGATGTTACAAATATCTCAGCCAATAAAACTTTATTAATAACAAAAAATATTAAGATTCAGTACAACAATTTTAACACATTTATTTTCAAAACATTCATAATTAAACATAAATAAAATTATAATTATTATATTATGTCAGTAACTAAAAATAGAATTCAAAAGTCACTTTTCTCATAACATACCATCTTTTCTAGTTTAGTTTCAACATATATAACATATATAAAGGAGTAAAGGAGTAAAAAAATCATATCCACTACAAATTTTTATTTTTTTCTTCACATTGGGATACCTTTCTCCCTAACCCTTCTCTTTATTTTTCATCATTTCTACTGAAACTGAAAAATCTAAATATAAACAATAATCTACATTTTTCCGTTCTATTATCTATCTCTGCACTAAATTAGTAAATCCAAATACAGTATTAGTCATTGCATCACTAATGGAACATAAAAGAGCGAATTAAATTGTAAAAGAGAAAAATTTCTAATCATAATGCAGTTCAGTTTTTTTTTTTTTTTACAAAAAGCTAACGTGCTTTTCTTTAAGCAATTCAGTTCACTCCTAAACCAAATAGAAAACTTCACTAGAAGTATAGTTTAAAAATGATTTATTTATTTTATTTTCTTGAATTGGAAAAGCAAGATTGAAGAGGGCCATAGTTTCTTTGACAATTTTTTGAATTTGTGATTGATGTACCATGTTTGGTTGTGTGACGCTCATACGGTCAATCAAATTCTACCTTTTTCTCTTTTCTTTTTTTTCATTGAGATTCTTACGGAGAATATAAATACTATACTTTTCTTTCGCCCTTTTTTTAATTTCTTTTTCGCATGGTCTTCTGTTTTTTTTTTGGTATGTGTGTGATTACGGTCATCACATGTTAATAAATCCATGGGTTTAGTCAATTTTTCAGTAACATATTTTTATAACATTTAAAATGAATATGTTAGATATAAGGTTAATTAGATTAGAATAAAAAGTAATGTTTACACAAAATCGTAGATTAAATAAACGTTATGATTTTTTTAAATACCGAGACTAAAATCGTAGGAAAAAACAGAGAGATAAAAATAAAAAAAGTAAAATCATAATTTATGTATTAAAATATTATTGTTATTATTTAATTTCAAGTTTTTTTATGTTATTATTTTTAAACTTAACTTTATCGAGATAGGTAAGGTTGGGTTTTCTGTAAAAAAGTTAGTTTATATTTTACTATTTTTTCATCTAAAAAATCAATTACTTATACTTTTAAAAGTTTATTAAATTATTTTTACCAGTAAAATTATATACTTACTATTGACGGCAACGCAAAATTAGGTAGGGTGCAATGGCTGACTTTGTTCATATTAATCGACTTTGTTTGTTTGAAAGAATTTAGTAGTTAAATTGACTGAATTATTCTTTAATTGAAGTATTTCTGTTTCATTTTTTAATGAAGTTTTATATTTATACTTGAGAAATATAGAAAAAGTTGAAATTTAAAAGTAAACGATGGAGTTATACTAAGTTTTGTGATGTTATAAAGAGATATAGAGATGATAAATTATGATATGACGTTGTATTTTCCATTTTATTGGGTTGTGTTGGCCCACCCTGGAATCTGAGTTTTTGAGCGAATTGGTGTGTGAAACTGGTCCCTCCCACTGGTATTGTTATGTTGTTAAATTTTTCTGAGAAACAGAATATGTCGTTTTCAATGGACTGGTTGAGCTTTTGCAGTCATCAGAATTATAATTATTAATTTATGTGTTGTGAAACTTGAGTAGTCTACGTCACACGCATGTCTCACTACCACCTATGATCATAGTATCTGTCTCCCTCACCTCTTCCAACCTATGGACCATGCACCAAATTATTTATTCCTCTTTTTATCTTTTTTCTTTTTTTTTTCTTTTTACACATTCTCCTCGATTATCTTTATACATATGCATAAATGTTAATTTTATTTTTTAATTTAAAAAAAATTCTATTTCTGCAGAATGCAAAATTATTTTTTACAAAAAGTTTAGGCTGAATAAGAAACGTTTAATTAAACCAGTGATTTGGAAAAATAGGTCATTTCCATGATCCATTTAGCCCAAACTGAAATTCAGTGAGCTAAAAGTTGAACTGCACAACAGGGACAAGGCCCATAATGAGTAGCACTAGAAAAGCAACTTGGTGTAAAAGAAGTTCTTTTCATTTTCTAATAATGTGGTGTCATGGTTTTTTTGAAATAAACTAATTTAACTATTAGTGATAAATAACTTAATTGCCTCTCATTTAAGTCCTGCGAAGAAAAAACTAGGTTGAGAGAGAGAGTTTTATCTTTGTAAACTTGTTTTAACTTATATTAGTCTGACTTCTAATTCTAGAAAATAGAATTGCAAGAAAAAAATTCAACATGTATTAAACGAATAATTAATTAGTTCAATTACAATACATTTATGTATAGATTAACAAACTTAAGAATTTAGCGTAACTAAAATTAAGAGTATACAATGGATTTTAAGAGATTATAGTATTAATTTAATAAAATAACAATTATCTTTTAATAATTGAACTGTGTATCTTTAGACTGATGTATAAGACTGATAATCTTTCAAGATATTGAAATCTATTATCTAAATATATATTGTTTCATAATCTAAGCTTCTAATCACATATTTAAGAACAAAATAATTAAGCAATGGTGACTTTGTATATATATATAAAACTCAAGCTTAACATAAGTTAAATAGTAAGAAGCAGCAGACAGGCTAATATATGTCCATATCCATTTCCTTTTCTGGCCAAACACAAGAAAAAAGTTGCAGCATTTGCATACATCATTTATGATTGTAGTTTTCTCATCGAATTGCGTGCAAGCAAAAAAGTGAGTGGCACTAATCACTTGCCACAGAATGAGGCTTTCAGCTCTCACGCTATTGTCATTCACAATTACAAGTCAAAAACATAGCTTTGCTTGTAAGACAAATATTCTGCTTTTTCATCACTCTAATTACAATTATTAAAAAGAACACGTAATTGCCTGTATAAGTTTAGATTAGGAGTAAAACACAAATTTTGTATGGCACTGTACATAATAAACGTATATTTACTTTCTTTTCCATTTCAGTTTACTCTATTATTCTTTTATCTCTCTTTATTTTTCATCACATTTTTCTCTCTGTTTATCACTACTGTGATGATAGATTGCTTTCATACATCTCATTGAATTTGTGCTTCATTATAAACCAATGCTTGGTCCTAGTTCACAAGTAAAAGCCCCTCTTTGCCATCTGAAACTGGCTTGCTTGAGACACATTAGAATGCAATGGCCTTGAATTAGAGTCAAGATAATTGAGGACAAGAACCATGGCCACTGAGCAAATAAACATAGGTATTGGCCCAAAAAACCAAAGTAACAAATCAAGGGCAAAATAGAGGGCTCGAAGACCAAGTGACCAGAAATCACCTCCCCTTATGACTGCTATTTCCACACTACTCAGAGGGACAAAACTATCTGGAGTGCTTATCAAATAGTTTGCATGAACAAAGTGTCTTGCTGATTGAACAAAGCATGAGAAAGCTAGAAGGAAGCATGTAAGCAGGCAAATGTACTTGATAGTAATGGATGTTGGTCTAGTGTCACCATAGATCAATTGACTCTGGAAGAAAATGTTGGAACTGTTGGCGATCCAAGCTCCAATAAGGGAACTAAGAGTCAAAGAGACTGAGGCCAAGAATGTAGCAGCTGTAGTGTTGGACTGAATCACAGACAGAGCTGTTGTAACATCCTTGTTCTCTGCCTGATCATTACAATGTTAAAAACAAGGAAAATAGTTAAAAGGGTTTTCAATCAAATTGAAGAAAAGGGTCATAAGGATTAATCACTTGCCTGCATAATTCTTTCAACCCAAATTCTCTTGTCATTGTTTTCAAATCCCATGACTGTGGTGTGAGGCTGATTGATATATTTGTAAAGCAGAAAGAGGTGATAAGCAAACATGATTATCAAACCTGAAGGGACCAAAATTAAATCCAGATACTCCTTATGAAACTTCATGTTTATGTTGTTCCTTCCTAGTTGTGCTGATTGTGAAATGGTGGAGGATTGAGTTCTTATTTCTAAAGTCTTCAGTTATAAACTAGGTGGAATTCCTTGTTCATGTTTCCAATTAACATTTAATTTGCTTCAAGGATTATTGACCTTCTATGATTTGACAAGCAATAGCAACTTGATGAATCTCCCAACCCTATTTTATTGCGAATTATTGATTAGTACAAGTAGAACCCAATGAATGCAAGAAAGAAAATGGCTTAGGGGAAACAGAAGGTGTTGCCAAGAAGGAACAACTTTTATTATTCCAAAATGTTGGAACCTGAAAGGGACAAACCATTGATCTGCACAACGGTTACCTAAATAGCTGAGGCAGCATACAATTAATATGTTCTTAAATTAAATATATTAAACATAATAGATAGGTAGATATAGATAGATATGGATATAGATGTTTCTTCTACGTAGGTGGTATTTGTAATTTTTTTAAATACCTGAAAAATTACTTTACTTAAATTAAGAATGAAATGGTTAAAAAACTGGGTAACATCATTTTGAATACCATTTAATCCAATATAAATAATAACAGTATTAAATAACATTATGCTCTTATAGAATACATGACATATATATTTTTTTAATTTTCATTAAATTTTCAATTTAATTATAGTAATATCATCATATTTTACTATTTTAGTCTACACTGTAATAACCTATTTTGTATTTACACTAATATTTTAATATACATTGTAAATATTTAATATAAATAAAAGTGCTTATAAATAAAACTATTTTAGTGTAAATTTTACATATAAAAATTATTTAAATTTGAAGATAATTTGCTTATAAAATGAAATTCATAAATAACTTTTCTTAAATTTAAAAAAACTCCTGTATAGAATTCATACTAAAAATTTATAAACTACTTAACCATCTCAACAGTAGAGTGGATTTTTTTGTATTGTGATCCATTAATAAAATCATGTATTCGTTGATATAAAAATCTAATGGCTTATTCTCAAGCAAATTCTTACCAAAACCTGAATCAATTCATACTTTACTTGTAGAATTCTGATACATTTTCAATCGTTCCCGGTAAGTCTTCCAGGTATATTAAAATAATCTGTGAGAAGGGAAGCAGTAGCAGAAGGGAGACGGAAGACGTTGATGTTCCAACATTTGATTTATCAAGCATATGCTATTTGCATGAACGGCTTTTCTATACACAACAAACTGGGAGTTGGCTTTGCACCCATGTATGACATGATTATGTTACACAGGTATTATTACATTGTCGTTCACATTCTATGTAATCCTAATAATTTCTTATCAGGGTGTACACGATAATGGGACAAAGAGAGCTTCCCATGAACTGAGCAAGGGCTGCAGGAGTTCAAAACTTAAGTTCAGTTAAAAAACAAATTTCAGTACCTGCCATATAAAACATTTTGGCAGAGGCATTGCAACAAAAAGAGAAACTGTTGATTTATGAGTTCATGCCCAACAGAATCTTGGTCTACCTTACTTTGGTTTCTTGTCTTAACCGTTCTAATTTATGGTTCTCTTTGACAACTACCATCATCATGTACATTTGAAGCTAAAGTTGGATGTTATTGACATCTCAGATCATGTAGAAGCAAATTGATAGATCGGACTAGAGCTTCCAAATTATCAGAAGGATAGCTTATGGCCTAGTTATAAAGAAAAGCAAAGCCTTTTGGATTTCCTTTGATAACTCAGTTAGAAGCCTTCCGTCTTAGCAACCCATGCAAATTAAGCTCATTGATTTTAGCAGCAAGAATAAAGTCATTCTGCGTCAGCCCACCTACATAAACATGGATTACTTTAGACAATGCCCATATATGAATATAAACAAATGAATTACGATGTAGAAAAATCAAGAAAACTAAGATTAGATAACAGCCAAAAGGAATTTTGGGACAAAGTTAAACTGCATTGGAAAGAAGCAACGACTAATACGTGCTACTAATATTACAGATGCAAGTTGAATATGTGCGGAAGCCCTTTTCTTAAAAGAATTTCAAGATATGTAATCTTGTAACCAACTAAGAAGTCTTAGTAAGTGAGTTTATATCTAACTCAACTCTACAAAACCGGCTTATAAGATAAGGATTGCACTCCATATATATATTTATACACACACTATAATCTGACCTTATTCCTAAATCTCTAACACACCTCTTCATGTCAAGAAATGAATATGTTGAACATGGGATTAAATATTTATGGATAGTCTAACAAGAGCCTTATAACGATGACATAATAATCTCAAAGATCTTGAGTAGGATATGCTTTGATACTATTATAATAAGTGATTTATGTCTAACTCAACCTAACAAAACTAGCTTGTAAAATAAGGATTGCACTCCACTTATATATATTATTGTCTAACCTTATTCCTAATCAATGTAGTGTCTCTCACAACAAGAAAATGCAATAGCTAGGGTATGGACAAACAAAATGACTATATGTTAAACTAATTATCTATTTAATTAAACTTTTAACTTACATACACACACACAAAAACACCCAGAGAGATGTCTTTTTCTCAAAATTTCTCTCCAGTCAACCATAAGCTGAAACCTAAGACAACCATTCCTCTTCAGCACTTCTTTTCCTTGCAGTACCACAATGTTATATAGGGGTCGAGGCTGCTGGACGGATCGTGTGATACACAGCTTGAATAGTCTGCCCCAAACTTAAAATCCAAATGCAATTTTTACGGAAACCAAGGAGCATCCAGTTTTACCTTCTCTCCAAATAGCTGGAAAATAAAATTAATTGGCTTCCCAGAGAAGCAAATTAGTAACATCGCAACCATGAAGTATTTTCTTTTTCTTAACCCTTAAATATATCGGTTAGAATGTGCTATATATTGAACTTAATTTGATACATGGTGCATATATCAAATAGATTGGAATCAATCTGGACAAAAATCATATCGCTGGTAGCCAGCCTCGTGCTTGTGCTACGGGTTTCATTAAACATATTATCATTTCCAATTGTTTAGAAGTATTACGTATCAGGCCATAGCAGGGAATAGAAAGAAAACCAAAAGGAAGAATCAAACATACATCTAACATGATTTCATCCATACTCTGGTCAGTGATTAAAAGGCATTTAGACAATCACTGAACCTAACAAACTGCTTAAAACATACATCTAACTGTCTAAATGACTAAGCTACCCATAACAGCCACTCTCAAACTAAATGTTTTTAAGGAGGAAACAGTGAGTTTGGACATGAAATGACCACACTGGGACTTGGACATAGCTTTGCTAAGAATATCCACTACTTGAAATTGAGAGGATTGAGAGGGAAGATGAATGACCCTCACTGCTGTATAACCTTTTCAAGAACAAAGTGAAGATCCATTTCAAAGCTTTTAGTGCAAGAATGGAGTATAGGACCTTAAACAGCAACTTGTAGTTCAGTCAGATGGGACTGAACCCACAATAGATCAGTGGTTACAGCAGCAAGTCTGCTGTATTCAGCCTAAGTGCTGCTGCGAGACATCACAAATTGCTTCTTAGAAGACCGGGATACTGGATTGAGCCAAAGAAAATAAAACAACCTGTAGAAGATTTCTAGTCATTAGAATGCTTGAAACTGAAGGTCATGAGGTTTATGAAGACCATATGAAGCAGTCCCTGAAGATATCACAATATGAGGTTAAGTGCTTTACATATTTCCAATGAGCTCTTGAGGATAATACATGAATTGGCATACTTTGCAACACAGAACGATAAGCCAGGTCAAGTGATAGGAACATATTGGAAAGCACCAACTATAATAGTTCAGTAAAGAGAAGGACTGGGTTAGTTAGAATAAGCCATATTAGCTTCTTGAGACAAATAAAAATGTTTTGGTCTGAGATAGTATTAGACCACAGGAACTACCTCAATACCCAAGTGTAAAGGCCCAAATGTACTTTGTTGTGAATTTCGAAGGAGCCGTGAGCTAAATTGACAGATTTCAGAACTAGAATTTCCAGTTACAATCTTGTCATGAAGGTAGAGGTGAATAGGATGAGAAGAGAAGGGTCACTCTTGGCTGCTATAAAAGCCAAAAGGAGCACAACGCAGTTTTTGAAAACAAGATCGGCTTGTTTAAGCTTATAGACATAGAGAGCTTTTCATTATAGGTCAATTTTTCCTAAACATAATCTTCTGATATTATATTTTTCGGAAACCAACTTTGATTTTTGAATAATGAAATATTCATACCCACAGAATGTGTCCAAATCTCTATAGTAACATTATTCCAGCCAACAAGATGAAGATCAGGATGATGACCTACATTATAAAGCATCATCGTTAAACTTTCAATTTCTCCCATAACATTAATAGAGGGGAGTGGGCGAGAGAAGTAGAAAGAACCAGAAAACAATACCTTCAGCTTCAGCAAGATCAGCTATTATCCCAAAAAATTCCAATCCTTTGGTAAAAGTCTTCACTTTCCATGATCTCCTCAATTTCAATACACCATCCTCGTTTACCAAGTTCCAATCGGCAACCTGATAATTCAATGTTAATAACAAATACATTGATACTTAAATTGACGTAAGTTGAACGAAGGTGGTAAATAGTGCGCCATAGCGTTGTAGCAGGGAGGTTGTAGCTGACCAAATAACGAGATGAATAGAGGTGTTGATTAAAAAAGAACTCTAAACGCATGAATGCCATTAATTTTGAGTAAATTTTATCATTTTTTTGAGAATTCATATGTATATGGAGTATACAATATATAAAACACATGAAGTCAAATTTAGAATAACGGGTATTCCACTATCCCGTTACAGGGTTTTTGAGTTGAACATTTTTAATTTTTAAAGATAACACAATTTACATAAACCTGTGGAAGCAGAGTGCGTGCTTCGTCCTGGGTCATGGGCTGCAAGTCCTTTGTATTGCAGGGTACGCACTTTTCAGTTGACAAGTCTACAATAGAAAAGAAAAAATTGATTATCAGAACGTGTTATTACGCCTAAAGGGTAAGGTACAGGTTGATAAGGCAGGTAAACGAACCTTTGTTGGTAGTGCAAAATGCAGCGGTTGTGAGAGGTGAAGGGACTCCATGGCCAATTTCAGAATTCATTCTAAATGTAACAGAGTGAAATCAGAGCATGAAGGAAACATTGTTAAAAAGCAAAGAAAGAGATTTAGACGAAATTACCGTCTCCGTGTATATGAATAATAGGTTTTGGGAAAGTGTGGTAATGGTAACTTGGCGGCGGCAACAGAAAGAGGTAGAAGAGGGTGGCGAAGAAGAAGAAGGCGATTCATTTGGGGGAAGAAGCAGAGAGGCGTAAAGTGAAGTGTGTTCAGTTATATCAATTCATGTTTTGAGGGCGCTCAGAAAACACGATTTTCTCAGACCAATTCAGTTGTTTCACACTTTTTTGTTTTTGTTTCCTCTTTTGCCCTCCTTCAGAAGGGGATGTTTTAGTAGAAGAGAAAAGTAGTCGTGGAAGTACCATTTGTGTCCCTCAAAATATTATCTCTTTGCCCTTTAAAATTATCTAAAAAACAACTAAATTTTCAAAATTGGTCCCTTTTCTGAATTGGGAGACTAAATCAAATGCGAAAATGCAAATGTATTTTCCTTTTCTGAATAAAACGAAGACTAAATCAAATGCGAAAGTGCAAATGTATTTTCCTTTTCTGAATAAAACGAAACTTGTTATATCATCTTAGTTATTTTGGTTGTAATTGGTGAAAAATGTTCCCGAATTAAATCACAATTTATATTTTAATTTTTATTACATTTATAGTAATTCATATCATAATTTTATGATTCAGTTTGAACTCATCAAAGTTGTTAGAGCCTATGTTCTTAAGAAAAAAAATGTTATCTATACTTATTTTTATATTTTTAATTTGGATAACAAGACATTTCAACTATGATCATGAGTGAGAAAAATGTGTTAACATAAACTTTATTAAGAAAAAGAACACAACTAAACGAAGTTAAACAACAAAAAAAAAAAAAAACTTTTAGAAATTTATGTATCACATTAAATTTTTTTAATGACAAATTAGGAAACATTCTTGTCTTTTCAGTACGTGAATGTTACTTCACTAACAAAATACACTCTTCTATCACTTTTTAATACTTATGTGCCCTTTTATTTAATGATTTTCTCCCCTAATTTTATATTTTTTAATAAATTATAATCATTGATGGAGGGTGTCTTAAAAGGAATATATTTCTAGTGTGAATACATAAACGTTTTAAAAACTAGCTTTCAGAAGGTATTATAATAAAATAGTAGATTTTAATTAGTTTTTGGAATGTTAGGAAATTAAGTAAAACAGGTTAGGGCTCATTACAAAACAATTTTATACAACTGTTGAAATTACAAATTATTAAATTTCCTGACATTTGTAATAATTAGTTTAAAAACTTATAAAAACATGAAAAAAATAATAATTAGTTTAAAAATCATATCAGTATAAATTTATGTTTATATAATATGAGAGAGAGTTTCCCATTTTTGTCGCATATTTTGCCATCTATATCAGTATGTTATCAACTACAGATTCCGTGTTGTTTTCAATTTCATATACGGTGTTCGAACCTATCACATCACAACTTTTGACTATTCACCCTTTTAGTCCATGCCTCTAAGATGTAGACCCTAAAGTTTGTTCAACGTTCTTAACATTTAACAAATTCAGATGAATAATAGAAGTTGAAACTAAGTCAAAATAATACAGCCCTGCCATGAAATTAAGCTTTGATACATAAAGAAAAGAAAGAGAGAAAATTAGTTCCAAATAAACACAATTACACACTGTAACAAAACATAGTTATAATCGCAAATACAGGAAGTAGAATTGCCACATCATAATCATGAAGATCAAAGAAACTAGGACACAGCTATGCAACATAAAATGTTCATGATGAACACAGATTGTTAGAGTAATTCAAGGATAAACTTCAACAAGCGATCTCAAACCAAAGATGTTTGTTATCTTGTAATGACTGAATCCAGCTTCCAAGAAGAGTTTCTCCCATTCTTTTTCTTCCCTCTCTCTTCCAGTCACCAAAACCATCATTAACATATCAAAAAGCAGCTTTGCTTCAGTCAATACATGATTTCCATTCTTTGCACCAACCACTATGTCTATGATAATTACTTTCCCTGCCTTCCCCTTGTTTGCAATAGCTTCTTTGCATTTCTTCAGTACCTTAATACACTCTTCATCACTGTAAGCATGCAATACTAACTGCAACAACATGCATATTTACCAAATTAAGATCTCTTCAAATCCAACTTAACATACAGTTTTGTAAAGATTAACAAGTTGCATACCTTAAGAAGAACGGCATCTGCTGAAGGAATAGACTCAAACATGTCACCTCCAACAAACTTCAAATTGGTAGTGTCAGGCAAATTTTCAACCACATGTGGAAGATCAAGCACGGTCCACTGCAAATTAGGCAGTGACTCACAAACTATCCTACCTACACCTCCTTTACCACCACCAACATCAACCAATGAATCCACTCCCTCAAAAACAGATTTACAGTTTTTCATAACCAAATTCACCATCCCGGAATCACTGATCATTGCTTCATTGAAGATGCCGTTAAACTCTTGGTTTTGGCCCAAATACTCCCAGTAACTCATGCCAAAAGCGGTGTCAAAGGGTGTGATCTCATTCCTGTGAAACCACTCAGGCAAGGATTCTGATGAGTGAACTAGAGCCGGATGAAACATTGCTCGAACAAAAGGAGACAACGTTGGAACATTGTCCTTCAGGAGTAGCCTGGAGGAAGGTGTGAGATCATACCCCTCTTCTTCCTTATCATCTTTCACAACCTTGGTTGTGGCAAAGAAGCCATCATGCACCAGCAAGCGCATGAGCCTATATACATGACCAGATTTTGTTGGTTGAATCTGAAGTGCCAAGACCAACTCAGGGAGAGTAATAGGTTTTCCATTCTTGAAGATTATGTCTGGTATTCCCAAGTGAACTGCACTTTTGAGGCACATGGAACCAATGAAACTGTAAGTATGTTTGTATATATGAGCCTGAGCCTGAAACAACTCTTCAGCATCCATCTTTTCCATAATTCTTTTGCTTGGATAAATTCTTATGCTTTATCAGACTGATTCATTCACACTCTATTCTGCTTTGTAATGAAGATTTGGGGTAAACATATATATATTTTTCCAAAACTGCAACTGAAATTTGTGGTCTGAATCAATAGACTGTTGTAGTGTCACTTTCTTCGGTTTTGGTTTTGTCCATGACAAAGAAAGATGCAATTGAAGTAGGACAATAATAAGTTGAATAATGTTGGTCAATTATTGTTTTATGACTTTATCTTTCTGAGAGACTATTGACTTTTCTAGGAATAAAACAAGTGTCATTATTTTTCTATTACCAGAAGCAAAAGCAACTTTATTGATAGAAAACTCAGAATAAATAATTCAGTCCAAATTAGGTTGATTTCTATAAATTTTGGTCAAACTATTTTGGTATTATTAATCAATAACTTCTTAATTGCTTTGATGTTAAAGAAATGTGTTATTTGAATACTGAATCAATACAGTTAAATTTTGGTCAAACTATTTTGGTATTATTAATCAATAACTTCTTAATTGCTTTGATGTTAAAGAAATGTGTTATTTGAATACTGAATCAATACAGTTTTCTTCCCAAAACTAAATTAAAATTCTTAGAAAAGTGTACCAGAATGACTTTCACAAAGAAAAATATATTTTCATTAAGATGAGAAGTCGTTTTCCTTTGCAGTTCAAGCCCTAGCTTCCCAATCATGCAAGAAAGGGGCGCTGGATTTAAAAAAAAATGAAAATAGTAGAAGCTTTTTAATTGGTTCTACGTTGAAGAGTGTAAAAGATAAATGAAGTTTTGAAAAGAAGGAGAAAAGAAAAGTGAATATGTGACTTAAATAAAACAAATAAAAGACGTGCAGATATTAAAAGGGGAGTGAGAATAGTAAGAATGAAACGATGTTTGAAATATGTAAAATGATTCTTTTGGGGAAGTATGGACGCCCTCATCTGGACCTCCATTTCACCCTACATCAAAAATATCGTTATCAAATTATATAATTTGGTATATAAGTTTTGTATATCGAATAGTATAATTTAATGTAAATTTTTTATTTTATATACCAAATTATATAATTTGATATATAATTTTTCGAATTATACTGTCTGATATATAACTTTTATATATGAAATTATATAATCTAAAATATATTTTTATTTTAGATGGTGCAATTTGGTATGAAAAACTGTATATTGAATTATACAATTTAAAATAAATAAAAAAATTATATATCAAATTATACAATCTGATATAAAAGGAAATTGTATGTCGATTTATAGAATTCAGTACACAAAAGTTATATAATTCAAAATATAAAAAATTTAGAAAATATATGATTTATTTATTTATTTATTGATTAAGGTTATAATAGTTAATTGGTTATATAAATTCTGGATTAATCCACTACGTAGTCCTTTTATCAGTCCATATTAATTTTATATTTTTTTCATTAATGAAAAGTTAAAAGTTCTTAAAAAATCTTGAATTAGGGTTTTGTTTGATTTGGTAATGGATTAGCTTTTCATAACATGGACTAATGTCACTTGTAATAATGAGTTAGATCATTAATGACGAGAATAAATCTACTTCAACAATGCAGTGTAATTAGATGATACTAAATACATAACTTTTCATTGTAAAAACAAATATATCTATAATATACAATCATGTAGTGCAAGAAAAACTCATATAACGAGCTAGTGTGTAACCTGATTAGTGATTAAAAAATAAGATAAATAAGGATTCAGTAGAAAAAAATATTGATATATTTTATTTTTAGTATAATAAAAAATTAATAATCCCAATATGAACAATTTAATTTGATCTTGTTTAAACTCATAATTAAAGTAATATCGAAGAGTTTTGATTTTACAGAGTTTGCATTTGCAGAGAGGTTAGGGGAAGGAAAGAGTCTGCGAAGTGTGAATAATCAACGCAATGCCGCCATTGACTTGAACGCTTTGCGTTCTTGCTCTTCAAGAAAACCAACCACCTTAAAAGAATTCCGATAATATTTAGCATCTGGTGTGTGTATGATTCATCATCTGATTTGAATCGATTAGGTTGAAATTGAGGTATGGTGCTCCCACTGTTGAAACTCGGAACGCTTGCATTGAAAACCCTAAGCAAACCCGTGGCCAGTAGATTGAAGCAGCAGGCCGCTATTCACCCCAGGTTCCGCCAGCTCATCATTAACATGGCCCAGGTTCCTTCCATTCCCTCCAATTTTCATTCTCAATGCAACTTTCCCACTCCTTCCTTCTTCAGTGTTTGATTTACGATTTTCGGGATCAGACAAATCATCAAATCACGACGAAGATGCAACGGCGCATCTACGGTCACGCCACCGATGTTGAGATTCGGCCCCTGAATGAGGAGAAGGCTGTTCAGGCTGCCGTTGACCTTATCGGAGAACTCTTTGTCTTCTCGGTCAGTGATTTTAGTCTGGCATTTTGCTAAACGCGTGGCAACTATTATCACTTAGTTACTCTCTCAATTCTACTGGCATGTTTATGATGTTGAATTTATCCGTGGTTTTACTCTGGAAACATAGTTTTGATCAATTTTGTTGATTACTTGTGTTGATTAGGAGTATGAATCTAATTTTATGTATTTATCATTCTTTTGCTCTGTTTTCATAAAATGCAGAATAGTTGTTCAGTCAAAGTATTGAATTATATTTTAATTCTATTTCTTTCAGTTGGTTTGTTATTCTTACGAAGTGATCCTAATGTGTACATTTTGATGTGAGATATCATCTTAGAAAATAGATTTAGGCTTAACTCAATCTAACAAAATTGACTTATAAGTTAAGATGAGGTTTGCACCGCTATTATTTGTCATATCTGTGATCAATGATCCTCCGACAGTTATAAATTTGGAATTTGGAGCGTCCAATATTTGTATGCCCCATTTTAGTTGGAGTTTATGAGTTGAGACTAATAGGCTCTTGGAGTTTAGCGAAACTCTAGAATTTGATATCGGTACCATGATATTTTGTTTTGGATGATTTTAAGAAGGGAAGACCAAATTATGCTATGCAGTAAAGCTATAAGAACAATACAAGTAGTCGACTTTCAATATAGTGGTACTTTCTTGTCAGTTGTTGGATTAGATTGAATTATGTCTTTTCACCATCGAGTAATGTCTGTTCAATATTCAGATAAATAGTTTAAAAAATTGCATCTATAAGTAGAAAAACTAATTGTAGAGAATGTCAGAAAATGGTTACAGGTAGTATTCCTAGAGAAGACAAGTAGGCAGAGAGGAAGAAGAAAGGAGTTATAGAAATAGGAATTGATTACTCAATTATTTTTTTTAATAGTAATTAAAAAAATACTCTTAAAAATTTGAAATAAGAACGTGCTTATGATCTACGGGTCAGATAAACTGCTTCTGAGTTGTGATCTTTAAAGCTATAAATGTTTTCATCTAGAGTTCGGCTTTGCAAACCAGAGCAGTAGAGATTGACTTTTAAGGATGTAAGAACTTTGGGGCTTGTTATTAGTTAGTTGTCTCTTAAAACAAGCAAAGACCACAATGATCACCACTACAACAAAACAGAAAGAGACCCTGTTGGAAATATTTTTCCTCTCAAACACAGGAGGAGTACGTAAATAATTTTTTTATGTTTGTACCTAAATAATATGTACTCACATGTTTTGTCATTTATTGTTTGCTGAATGGCTATGTACTATACTCATAGGTTGCAGGAGTTCTCTTGATTTTTGAGGTACAAAGGAGTTCTAGATCTGAGGCAAGGAAGGAGGAGCTACGAAAGCAAGAGCTGGGGGTAATTTCAGATAATAATCTTATGCAAATGTGTTTCCTTAGGTTTCAAATCTGTCAAATTTTCTTTTTCTCAATTTGAGTTGTTGTTTATTTATTTTAGTCTTTGTTTTCAATTTTTTTTTTGTTTTTTTGTTTATATGTTATTTCCTCCTATTTTTAATTTTCTATCATATGCTAAACATATTACATAGTATCCCCTGCATATCTGTTATGCTTTCAATTCTTTTTCACGGGGGAAAAGATCCCTCAAATACTCTATTTTATGTATTTTATTATTTGCTGATAAAAAAATCTGCTCCGTTTTTCTGATACCAAGGAGAATTTTATACCAATACTATATCATCTTGTTATATTGTCGTTCTTTGCTTAATCACGGTTTTCACTGAAATAAAACAACTACATCAAATTGAATACATGATTAATTTTGTCAGTGTTGTTACTATTATTGGAGGATTATTCCCACTTTATGCTGAAGATTTCAAAAAGAATCTAGTGGCTTGCGTTTCTCATATTTATTTTTAACTTACAATTATTAATCTTTCAGATAAACAAATAACAAAATGCTGCTAGTTCAAACCTAACTGTTTGTTCTACAGCTTTACTTGTATAACCTAGATAGGAGCAGCTGAACTGTTTGACCAGTATCACTTTGTGAATCATAAGAAAAATTCTAAAGGGGCTGAGCTGAACCTCTGATAGGTTACGATACACAGGGCTTCATATTTGAAGATGTCAAGATACTCAATTTCAAACTTTTTGGTTTTTGATTGGTTCAAATCCTATATTTCTCAGTTGGTGCCCTCAATTCTTAATTACATTATAGTTGCCCAAAGGTTGCCTCCTTATTTCGTGATGTTTATTTTATTTAAAAACTTTATTTGGCATGGTTAAGTCGACAGTCATACTAATTACTAAATCTGAGAATGATGTACATTAGTGGCTTGTACTAGGTCTTTGTGTGAAAAATATACAAGAGGACAATATCAAGGCTTTTTGTCAATGTGTTTTATGTTGGAGTGGATATTGTTGAAAGTCTGAATTGGAAATCAAGGATAGTTTTTTGGCTGGCAGTTTATTTATTCTAATAATTCACGGCAATTTGTTCTTCTTCTTGCTCTAGATTATAAAACCACACTAAACAACTCAGTGTCATTGGTTCCCAATTCAGGCTAACTGGGAGAAGTTATTTAATAGTTAAAGTTTCATATTTAACATTCTCCAACCGTTGTTTGCTTTACTTTAGGCTGTAAAGGAAAAAAACGAGAACTTGGCAGAAGAATTGGAACTTCTTAAGAAAAGAATTCAAGAACTGGAACAGATGGCCAGAGGACGAGGACTGACTGGCATTCTAAATTTCAGACAAGGTAATACAGAAATTGGAAAGGCGGAGAACACTGCTTGAGCTGATGAACACTATAATTAATTGTTTTTGACATTTTTTCATTCGTCTACGCGATGAATGCCAGGCTTAATCTATGTTTCATTTGAGGGTCTCTTCAAGAAGAGCCTATTTTTTACACATTCGTTTGCTTCTATTGTAAGATTTCAAATTCTCTTGCTGTATTAGGGATAACTAGCGGATTGAAATTGTATTGCCCGAAATAAGTGGCAGGGACTGTATAATTCATAGAGGCTAAGAGGTGACGCTATCAATTGAGCATAAAATGCGTCATCTCAAATATACCCTTTGCCTTCTCAAGACCACTTGTTATTATTCTTTAAAAAGAAAAGAACATTGGTCTTTTATGAATTCACTTTCTCTCTCTTTTCACCACAAATGATCAATTGACCTTGCGGCTGTGAAGTGCTTGGATTTATCTGCAAAATGACAAGGACCTCATGTCCTGATTAATTTAAACATGCAGTCGAATTTATTTCAGCAATTGATATGTGTTTGTGTATGAAGTTTGGTGACAAGATACCCATCCACAGCTTTTGATCGTCAAATTGATTGCAAGCACAACCACACCAACCCCACTACACCCTCTTCTGTGTTTTCTTGGGGAAAATAGAGGGCTTATGGACATGACATGTGGATGGTCCGACCGAATGATAAGCCATGGGATGCAGGTGGATATGGTATCCGTTCAGCAGTGCCCCTGTAAAGCTCTTCCATTAAGAGAGGCATCAAAACAGGAATATGTTGGACGGTAGTGGAGGAGCACTTTATTCTTTCCTTACCCTCATTTCTTTCACCCATTCACCCAATAGGAGATTTTCGACTTAATTTGTATTAATTGCCAAGAAAAGAGGAATCTCCGTTTTTTGTTTATTTTTTGTGTACAGTTTGTTAGTATTTCCTTCATTTCTTCTCACCCTTTTATAGCATATCCATGAATACAATAGTTGCAGGAAGAAAAAAAATTTTGTAAAACCAATAGGGAAAATTTAATAAAGAATAGAAAGGAAAACTTATTTGGTGAGCTAATTCCTTATTAGACCAAAAATAATTTTGTTCTTCGTACGTTAGTTATTATTGTTGTTGTACACATAAAAAGAAGTTTAGTGAACATTGTTGCATATGTTTTTCATGACTCATGACTAAGAAAACAAAGCTATATATACACCTATTTATCGGGAAGAAGAAAAGTTGGCAAATTATCAACTTGGTAACACAAAATTGAAGGACCACTCTGTGTGATCTATGCGATCCATGCTCGGTAAGTGACAATATTGGGATAGGTATGAGAGAACGACATCCCACATCGCAAGAAACAAACATTTTTTAAACTTTTAAGGCTTTTATTTTACGGTAAATATTATGTTTTATATAATTTTTTGGCAAAATGTGTTTTACATTTTTATAACAGTTCATAAATTAAATACGTTGTCCAATTATTTTTTTTTATTATATTTGTTCCGTTAAAATTTTAACATATTTTTTAAGATTTTGTTAATGATAAAGACCGAAAATTGATGTTGACTTTAACATGTGAATTTTATTAGTGAAGTGAATTTGGTTAGAAGTATATCTAATACTATCTTATTGTTATTCATGTAAAATTTTAATCTATAGTTATTATTAATAAAATTATAAAAAATATTGTGTGGAATCTAGAAAATATATTTAATGTTTAGAAGGACAAAAATAATACAATTTTTTAGAGATCTTACCTAATATTTTAAGAATTTTACATGGATTCAAAACGTATTTATCCTAAATTTTATACCTCCTTTGTTATGTTTTTTTGTGGTGATATTATTATTACATCTTCCTAAAAAAGATATACAGTAATGTAAATTAAAGATCAGCAAATTATATTTTCGAAGCCAGCTCAACCATAGAAGATTTTATGAAAGTTTTTTCTTTGTAAATATGAAAACTACAAATAAAACAATGAAGGATGTTATAACCGTTATTTCGGGTAAGACATTGGGTATATTTAATATTATTTAAGCAGCAACATATATTCTTCAATCTTCAGTCCACTGTAACTGAAATGTCCCTATGCCTTTTTCTATTTTGTGGTTGTCCCCTTTCACACTCTGATCTCATCACTTGAGAGACGGAGAGGGAGCATTTTCTCTCTCTTCTCCCTTTCCATCTCTTTATATCAGTTTCTCACCTTAAATCTTTATTCTGAAGCGGGAGAGTATTGAACCTTTCAAGTTCTTTTTTTAATAGAAAATTTGGAGTCTCAGGTGAGCGTGTATGAATTTTCTTTTTCTGAATCGTGTCTGGGTCTCTTGGCTTGAAACTGCGATCATGACTTTGGTTGGTTTTGCTTTCCAGTATCTTAGTTATGTACTCGTGTTCATTCGAGCTAATATTGTCTTTTGCTTCGGAGTTGGAGTTTGTTTTATGATGTCTTGTTCAATGTTTTTTATCGGCTTTGGTTAATCTTTTTACCTTTTCTAATTTCATTTTGTTCAAGTTGTTTCTAAATAATTTTGATCTCTACTTATGCTTTTGTTTTCATCAGAAAATGAGCGCGTGATCCTTCCATTGAAAATGGGGGTGGGGGGTGAATCTTTTACTTTGATTTGACTTAACTTTGTGATGTGGATGTTAGAATCTTGGTTTTGGAATCTCTGGACTTTTGGGGTGGGGTGGGGGCGTGTGAGCTGGAATATGCTCCTGATCAATGACAGTGATCATGATAAACTTGGAAGTTGTTTGCGTCTTTTAATTTCTCTCTTTCTCCGAGTTTTTATGTGGTAGACTGAAACAGGGTTATATTGGTGATCTTAGGGTTTTATAGGAAGGACTTGAAATTTTGTGATGAAGAAAATTTCAAAGAGCAGCTGCAAATCAGCATCACACAGGCTCTTTAAAGACAAGGCAAGGAACCATGTTGATGATCTACAGGTCATGTTCTTGGATCTGCAGTTTGCCAGGAAGGAGAGCCGCACGATCGATGTGGCACTCCTTGAGGAGCAAGTGCATCAAATGCTTCGTGAGTGGAAGGCTGAGCTCAATGAGCCTTCTCCAGCTTCTTCTCTGCAGCAGGTAAGTTTTTCCAATTGTGAATTTGTGGTTGACACATGTGAACTTTGAATGACAACATTTCTGGTGAGGAATGATATGAGTTGTTGTATGGTTGAATATAGGGTGGTAGTCTTGGTTCGTTCTCCACCGATGTCTATAGGCTATTGCAGCTCTGTGAGGAGGAAGATGATGCTACTAGTCCATTAGTTGCACCTAAGCCTGAACCTAATGATCAGACTATGCAGGCTGGACCTAGGGTGATGGTCCAAGAGGTGCGTGTCCTCTTCCTTTAGGAATTATTCATTCATTTTGGCCATAATTCATCTATTTTGAGCCTTATTTGAAATTAGTATAGAGAATAATGGGTGCTTCAGAATGGTTGATATCTTATAATGCAAACTAAAAATAAAAGGTGATAGCTTGACATCTTATCTTTCATGTGGTGGGCTTTTCTTTAATGTATTTTTTTAATATTCCCTTTTCAATTGACAGAAGAGTGGCTTTGATGATTTAGTCCTTTGTTAGAATTAAGACAGTTCTCCCCTAGAACTCTAAGCCCAATTTTCGTTCGTATGCACTATAGCTCTGCTCATTATTTCAATGCCTGTCTGCATTTTGGATATCGACATAATTGTCATGAATTTCTTGGTTTAACTTTGAATCAGGGCCAACATGAACAAGAATTCCTATTACTTAAAGAATGCAAACACTCCGCTGCAGGAGTTCCCAACATGCCAGCTAACAACTTGGATGGACCTGCTTTAGAATTTCATCAATTTGAATTCAATAAGCACTTCGATCACAGCTTTTATGCTGGTACAGGATTTTGTGAGGAAGGTGGTGTTCATCATATATCTAGCTATCTTCCAAGTGTGTGTCCTCCTCCTTCTGCTTTCTTGGGTCCAAAGTGCGCACTTTGGGACTGTCCAAGACCTGTTCAAGGGTTGGACTGGTGTCAAGATTATTGCAGTAGTTTTCATGCTGCTCTTGCTTTAAATGAAGGACCACCAGGCATGACCCCGGTTCTAAGACCTGGGGGAATTGGCCTCAAGGATAATTTACTTTTTGCTGCTCTTAGTGCAAAGGCACAAGGAAAAGTTGTTGGCATCCCAGAATGTGAGGGAGCAGCAACTGCAAAATCTCCTTGGAATGCACCTGGTAATTTAAATTTGATGTTTCGTTATCACACAGAATTTAATTAGAATCACCAATCGTGTATATCATTGAATCAGAATATCATATATGATAAGCTTGTTGACTCTTGAAATAATCGATCTAAAGACTATGTGCACTATCAGTATAAAGAGTTTTTACACAGTCAATCTATCAAAAATCGCCGTCTATATTAAGTTTATTGATTATTACAGTTACCTTGGAAGCCATGCCTCAAATGATTTCTGATTGATTGGCCATGCAACAACTCTTTACACTCTCAACGCATAAAAGTTAAACTATATTTTAAAGGTTATAATTTGTGTGATTTGTGATTAGTTGACGCTGTAAAATAAAAGTTGAGAATAGTATTGTTCTTGTTTAAGTAATTAAATAATTTCTTATTCGCTTGCAGAACTCTTTGATATTTGTGTTCTGGAGGGTGAGACTATTAGGGAGTGGCTTTTCTTTGATAAACCTAGAAGGGCATTTGAGAGTGGAAACAGAAAGCAGAGGTCACTGCCGGATTATAGCGGGCGTGGATGGCATGAATCTAGAAAGCAAGTGATGAATGAGTTTGGAGGGCTGAAGAGATCCTATTACATGGACCCTCAACCTCTGAACCTTTTTGAGTGGCACCTTTATGAGTATGAAATTAGCAAGTGTGATGCATGTGCCTTATATCGGTTAGAACTGAAGCTTGTTCATGGGAAAAAGAGCTCAAAGACAAGGATAATATCAGGTGATTCGGTTGCTGATCTGCAGAAGCACATGGGAAGCCTCTCTGCTGAGTTTCACTCTGATAGTAACAAACGTTCTGCCAAAGGTAGTAGAACCAAGCTTGGCATAGGAGGTGGTGTTTATTCAGCTTCTAACAGAGTTGCTCTACTAAATGCACCTTATCAATACGGCTTAACTGCACCATATGACTTTGTTGCTGACAACACAAGTGACTATATGTAACATTATTGATCTCGCATAACTTTGCCTTTTTTTTCACTGTTTCTTCTTAGGAACATCAAGACAGGGTGGTTTTTTTTCCTTGTCAAGACATTGTGAATAGTTCATTCTCACAGGAGTACTGCATTATGGAAGCTGCTGGATACAAAATTCTAACTTGGGAAGATCAACAACAATTGGTGAGTGCTAGAAATCACCAGCACAAAGTTGCAGTAATTCAGTCCTGACTCTTTATTTTTCAAATCATGCCAATATGGAGGGGTTAGATGCAGTCTGCAGGACAGACTTTCTAGGGCACATAATATTGGTTGTGTAATAATGTTTCTGTCCCTTGATGAAAATTTATCTTTAACTCAGAAAGGGAAAGGAAATCTTCAAAATCAGCATAGATAATCATCTGCTTTGTTTTATATTTTATTGGTACAAATTGACTTCTATCTACACATAGCATTCCGCATCTGATCCGATTAATTTTGAAGTGATTTAAATATCGTTGTGATTGCTGCAAATATAGTAATTATATTTTTAGTTCCTCAAAATTTATTTATTTTTATTCTTATAACGTTGGTCATCAACTGTTTACTAGCAGTATTTGTAAAATAGTCCTGAACCAGTTTGGATCTTCACGTACAAATCGTAACTGCCACTGTTTTGTGCATCAACAGAGTATTAAATAATGGCCTTCGAAAAAAGCTAACAGATCCTAGTTAAGACTCTGAATAATTTCTGTAGACTAAATGCCATAATATACCTTTCATTTCTATATTTAGATACATTTTACTTTGGCTTCTAAAATATAATATAACTACCCTATTAAATGTGAACAGAACATAAATTATTCTAGTGAAGATTATTCATTGTCCACGTTTTGACATATTATTCAATCCAATCGAGTAATTATGCATAAAAATGTTTGGATTTGAGGTTAAACTTCTTAATATTGAGCAAATCTTTTTTCTACTCCTTGTGATAGATGTTTTTGTTAGTAATAATGTCAAATCTTACAGACAGTTGTGCTTCCATACCATCTGCTTCAAGAATGACACAGCGAAAGACAAGCCTCCAACTTAGGGATAATCCATCTGGAATTGTTAATAATGACTCCACCAACCCTCATTGTTCTTACAAGGCCAAATAAACCCACTTGAATACTATCACTCTTTAGTTTTCTCAGTCTTCCACTTTTGGTCTTTGGCATTCGATCTTTAGTTTTCAAGTGATACCTATAATTATACTCTTACACTAGTTAGTAAAGGGAAACAATATTATTTTAGTTCTCAAAGAATCATTACTTTTCACCTTATGACATGCATTTGTTTATGTTACTTGAATTAGACTTCTAGCTATACGGATGATTTAACTTAATTCCAGATAAAATCAAATATTCTTAATCATAACTTGTTCTTACTTTGAGCCATCTAAATTTTTTCACTTACTTATCTTACTTTGAGCCAAAATGGATCACTTGTTGGATTTGTTAAGAAAGAATGCCCATAAGATTTTAACATCAATAAGTGATGAGTAAATCTATAGAGCGTTATTAAGATATTATACTGAACCCAAAATCTTAAAATCATATGTTTGTAAGAATTTTCTTTTTCTTATATATTATTATTTTTATTCATTGTTATCTAATATGAGATCCCAACAAACTTCATGTGGTGCTAAATTTGCTTCGAGTAAGAGCAGTCACGTAAACACATGCATAATGGTCTCATTTTGATGTGAGCAGCGAGAACATGCAGAATTTGGACAATATACAGGAATACCTCATTTTTAAATTGCAAATATACAGAATTTGGACAATATACAGGAATACCTTATTTATTTGAGTGTGTGTAATATAAAAAGTTATCATTACACCTTTTATGTTTTTTTTTTTTGTTTATCTAACTCATTTTCTTTTATATTTCTGCGATCTTTGTAAATTTTAAATATAATGTATAGTTATATTGACACTATCAAAATGATTCTTATCCTATTTGAAATCTAATACAATTATTTATAATTTTATATTAACCTCAAAATCGAGTTTAATTATTTGTTATGTCTATAGTAATGAAGAATTTTATTTTAATCAAACAAGCAGTATTTAGTTTAGATAACATTTGAGGTTATAAGTTTCATCAAGATCGATTTTTCTAATATAGTACAAAATCATGTCTAAATATGGCATAATTTATAAAAGTGAAATACATCATCGAACTTGTATCTTACACCCCGTGGTCAGAAACAAACCCATAAGAACAACCTCTAGTAAAATTTCTCTCTAGTACCTTTTAAGTGGAGTTTTACTAAATTCTTTTCCTGTTAATTCATGTCCTCATCACTTTGTCTATAAACCGACACGGTCTGTGAAAAAAACAACCGGCATTGATATAGATGCCGAGTTTGGTTTCAATATGGCCTAACGATATCTATAATATTACATTATAAATGTTGTCCCCTATAAAAGAAAACAACTGTCCTACTGGAGGAAATATTACTAAAATTATACCATTCCATAGCATTAACAATAACGGAGTATGAAGATCTGCCATGATATTTTAATGCGATTCTCTGATTTATTGGCAATTCTAATTAATTAGCAATATCCCCGTGACAGTCTCACGATGCTCCAATGAATCACGCATCAGATTCTTGAAAAATGCTTACTAGTTTTAAGTTAGCATTGCTACTTATCTGTTGAAATAAAAATAGTACCAGTTGGAGTAGAATGGATATCAATAAGAAAAGGGTGAGTAGGAAATTTATTTAACTTCTATTGCATCCAAATCCAAGCCCAAGCTACATATTAACCCAATCTCCCAAGTCATATTCCCAAGGACTTAAAATACACAGCATACGTACTACAGTAGTTCAGTCTTTATCTTTATATATTACAAACCATCTCCATCAAGGTGCCTTCATCTAAATAGGACAATTATTTCCATGTTCTTGAACATGGTATTACATAACTCAGTTATTACATACATCTTATAGTAGCACGAGTGCTCACATCAGGAACTGACTAATCACAGGTTGGAGATATAGAATTGGCCAGTTACTCCGTCAGGAACAGCGATCTGAACATAGCTAAGCATCATCATCCACAGTGTTCACCCTTTCACATTCATCAATCCACTCACTGTATCTGCATAGTTGAAAAAACAAGATCCTTGAGTCAGGAATGACACATTGTACACAGGAATGGAGAAATGAGAAATGTTTTCCACAAATTGATTTAACTTACATGTCTATTGGCTCCGATAAAGCTGCAAACACAAGAAAATAATAGTTATTAGCTACTTTTGTAATGTGTGTGATCTCAGCAGATATATACAATTGTCTCAATAATATCCAACATTCCAAATATCATCAAAAGAACGGGCTACACATTTTTTTAAACTGAGTACAAAGAGGGAAGTACACTCCATTTTCTTTCGGAATAGCCACGAAGAAGAAAGTTACAACCAAACAAACACAACAATTCATCATCCGTAGGAATAAATTTCTTTTCTTCTTTCCAGCATTTAAAGAATCATCAAGGTTTTAGAGGTCTTAGAAGCTAGGTAGCACACGCCTGTAACATTTGTAACATTTTAGTTAAAGAATCATCAAGGGAACATCACCTATGTCAAGTTGCATTTTATAAATACCACCTAGCTAATTCCCATCTCCATATCTAATACCAGTCACCATCAATGCCATTAATGCCAAACACGGACAATTGATACAAACCTGTGATGGTAGTGCTAAAGCTCTCTTGACATATACCGCAAGTAGCTTCCCCTATCAAGTTCTTCATGTCACTGACAAAAGAATCCAAAAAATGAGCTTCAAACCAAGCAAGATCCATCTATAACATGCAAAACAGAAGGCGTCCAAATAATTTTATAGAAATATATGCCTCTTTGGATGCATACAGAAACCACACAGACATGGTCATATCCCTTAAAAGTAATCAAAAAGTGCTTACATGCGGCATTCAACACTGCTGCCATGATTGCAGAAAGGGCAGCTGAAGACAGTATCAAGCTTATCCATTCGTTTCTTTGGAGCAGGCTTTGCCTTTGCCTTCCTTTTTCCCATAGCTTAACCCTGTTTTTCAAATAAAAATCAAAACTTCTCCAGGTTCCACAAATTGAAAATACATATAGATTCATAAAAGAAAAAGAAAAAACAGCCACAGTCTCATAAAACAATTAAACTCCTGCAGCAATCCACAACAGCTATTCGTTTTTTCCTTTTTTTTTAAGATCAAACACATCTGAAATGTAAATTAAAATCCTAAACAATAAAATTAATTGTGATTTTCGTTGGAATTTTCGGTGGACAACAGTTCGAAGGAAACATATTAAGATTTGAATCGGTCGCATACAAAAGGAAAAAAAAAAAAAAAAAAAAAAAAAAAAAAAAAAAAAGTCACAAAAAAAAAAAAAAAAAAAAAAAAAAAAAAAAAACTAATCTCTTTATCTGACTCAAGGGTAAGACATCGTTTACATTGAAATTTTGATAATTTTCGTTACCCAAATGAAAGGAAGCACAGAATCTTGTGTTCCGCAAGTTCTCTACGCAGACAGAAAGGAAAAGGAAAATAAAATAAAATAGACTAAAGAACCCAGAAAAATTGAAAGGAAAAGAATGAATGAAGCAGCATACCTTGAACAAACCCTAGAGAGAGAGAGAGAGAGAGAGCGCGTGAGATGTGCGCAAATAATAGTCAAGACAAAGGGAAGGGAAGAGAAGAATGACCGAGAAAAGGAGAAACAATCCCCAAATTCATTGAACCCCTTTTATTTTTTCCCTACAGTGGTGTTTTTTTTGGTAACTTTTTTTTTCATTTCTTTATTAACTTCTAAATTATTATTTATTAACTTATAAATTATTATTAAAATTCATAATAATTTTTTTTAATATATAAATTTTAAGATATGATAAAATAATACCAAGATGTTAAATTAAAATTAAAGTTTCATAACAAATCTTACACATCTTATTTTAATATAATTTAAGTAAAATATTATGAGATATAGTAGAACACATATTTTATCATTTAAATATTTTTTACAATGATAATGTATGATTTCATAGTACATATTTGTTCGATATGATAAAATATAATATAATAATTATTCTATTATAAATAGTTCAATATTTGTTACATTGATCAAATAAATATGATTCATCTTGCTTGTATATCATATCATATTATATTACTGTTATAGAAATTAATTATCTTTATATAAGAGTGTAAATAATAATAACTCAATATACCACATTTAAAAATATTCCAAACTACCAATTTAAACAATCAATTGATATTCAATTGGAGTATATAATATTCTTTCTTCTACAACTGTACTTTGAACTTCCAAAAATTACATATATAGCAATAGATACATTCACACAACAATATTACATTTTTCTCAAATATTTATAGGCTAAAAATATAAAAGAGAATTAAATTAATAGCATAAAACAAAAAACTTATTTTGATTAATCATCTACCAACTATCTTACTAGTCTCTACTTCCTCTGATCTGTTTGAAAAACATATAACTTAAAACTTCAAAATTCTATTTTAAAAAATTTGAAAGATGAATTATATAAACAATAAACATTTATAACATATCTATAATCTTTTCATTCCTCTATATTTCAAATCTATCTCTAAAAAAACTAAATGTATTACCAGCATGATCCATCGTCTTGTTCTTGTTCTTGCTTCACTCATTTGTTATATTTTGGATACAGATATAAACATTGCAACAGAGAATGAATAATGTTGATCACATTAGGATAAATTATTTGGAGTTCATTATACAACAAATCTTCTCTTATGGTAGACAAATTCTTCCTCTACCCCTATACTCTCTTCCTGCATTCTCATATAAAATTTTAATTCCACAACTGTTTTTGAGGAAATTACTCAAATATTCTTTTTTTATTAAGCAACTTTGAAGTTTCTGGTAGGATACCCGGATGAAGCCATCGGGTTCTCATTTTTTGAAATTTGAGAACCGGAGAGTCTGACGTCCGGTTCATAAATTGTTAATCGGATGGACTAGATAAGGTGTCATCCGGTTTGTAACTTGTGAACTGGATGTCATCCCGTCCCGGATAAGGGTTTGTAAAAAAATGGATGGTGGGTGGACCTCATCCGGTTTGTAAATTTGTGAACCAGATAAGAGTGCGATCCGGTTCAAATTTATTTTCAATTGTTTTTAAACTGCACTGTGATAGATTGGTGAGGAGCATTAATGTACTTGAAAGTAAAAATAAATGAAGAGTCTATTCTTTTGCTGTGTTTACTTTTCATTCCAAATTTCAATCCCATCTTAAATGAAGAGTCTCTACTATCTCTTGTTGCATTTCACCAATTTATTGGTTCATTGGGTTTCATAAAACTAAATTAATTTAATTAAGGCAAATGAAAAGTCAAAGAAGAGTCTGTATTTTAGAGAGAGTGTGTCTTTCACTCTTCACCCAATGAATTAGTGGACAGGAGAGAGGCGAGACTCTTCATTTAAGATGAGGTTGGGGTTGAAAATTGGAATGAGAAGTAAACACAACAAAATTGGGTGGTGATAGGTAACAGCTAACCAACTTCTCCTCACTAATCTGTCATAATGCAGTTTAAAAAAAAATTGACAACCGGACGGGGTGGCGTCTGGTTCACAACTTACAAACCGGATGATGCCTCCCATCCAGTCCATCCGTTTAACAATTTATGAACCGGACGTCAGGCTGTCTGGTTCTCAAATTTTAAAAAAATGAGGATCGGATAGCCTCATCCGAGTACCCTACCAGAAACTTTAAAATTGCTTAATAAAAGAAGGGTAGTTGTGGAATTAAAATTTTATATAGAAGTACAGAAAGAGGGTATGGGGGAGGATATGGGGGTGGAAGAAGAATTTGTCCTTGTGTTATTCTTATATTGAAAGATCTAGCTCAATTTAGACTCTTCTTCCTCCACCTCTAAATATATCTCTTAAGTTTTTAAAACATGTTTAAAGTGTTTCTAAATTATTACTTTGTAAACCAAATTATCTTTTAGAATTTTAAAGTTTCCCTATAATTTTTCAATTGCTTCGTACATATACTCTAACGCATCTCCATTATTTTCGTTTGCTATTGTCTTTTTTGGTTTGTTTAGGTAGATTATGACTGTCTACGTATTTATCAACTATTTGAGATAATGATAATTTATTGAATGTTTTATGATTGATTTCGATAATTTTTCTAATTTGAAAGTGTTATGTGAATTTTTGATTTTCGTTTATAATAAATTTTGTAATGGACTGTCTTAAAACTTTCATTCAGAATATTCTATTTCATAACTTATTGACAAGGAAATTAACAGTTTTGAAATGGGCTGTTCGGGAAGCCCTGTCGATATTTTGTGCTCTACAACCGCTATGCCGACTCAAAGCCCTTGTTGCCAGAGAAGACAGCCGCAACTGTTCTTTTGACTAAGCCTCACGCAGGTATTACCTTGCTTTAATATAAAACTCTCTTTACAATTTACAAACATGACAGTTTAGGAATTTTTTAAAATTTGGTGAGGGTGGCTGAAGAAGCCTTGGAGGTGCAGGAAGAAGCAGTCCCCAATTTAATAAGAACTTTTGTTTGGGCCAAAGGATCCAACTTTTGAAGACGAGGCCCAATAGTCCATACAGTAGTATTACGTTGAACAACCATACCAGCGAAGAGAGGGCGAATGTTACTGAAGCCATGACAATGGCTATGGCCGCTTCCTCACTGTTTTCACTTGTTCTCCCCCACACCAAATTCTTACCAACTCTGCACTTCAACAACTCCAGAAATTCCATCTTTGCCCTCTCCTGCTCTTCTTCCAAGAGCACTCCGGTGACGGAGCAGCAAGTGCTCCAAGCCATAGCAGACTCCGACGGCAAGAACCTCCCATGCGTCAGAACCTACGAAAACGACTTGTCTCAGCTCACTCTCGTCGGAACCGTCGATTTCCAGCAAGCTTTGACGGCAGCGGCAGCCGACGGCGGACAGGTTGCCTCCGACCACATCGATGCCGGCATGGAGGCAATGGTCGTCGAAACCGTGTTCCCAGTTCCTTCAAGCGACCGCGCCACTGTCTCCACTCGGCTGGTTCGTTCACTCTCATCTTCTGCGCTTAGTTTTCGTGAAATTTGAAAGGGGAAATGTTTCTAAAAATATTGTCAGAAAGAAACGAACTGTGCTTTCTGTCAAAGCACACTGTTATGTTCTTTTGGATTTTATTAATCGATTGGTGCTTTGTTTCGTGCAATTGGTGCGCGTAGGAGATAACATGATTGAATTGGAAATGAAACTATTTTCGTTACAGCATAATGTGATGCTTGTACTTAGGTTCTGTTACTTGGTCATAGTGGTTTACGAAAGAAAAAAGAAAAGAAGAAGGTAAAACCAATATTTTTTCTGGTAAGGTAAAATCTACTTATGTAGTTCTACTTGTAAAAAAGTTAGATGAGATAATTTCTATGCAAGTGAAGTGCAAAGTTGATTTGAGTCTTGTTGGACAAACTTCTCTATAAACACTTATGGAGAGAAAGACAAGAAGAAAAAAATGAAATGAGTTTTTTTCACAAGTTAAAATTAGCTTATGCTTTAGTTGATGTAGAGGTTCATTTCATTTTTTCTTTTTAAATTTTTCTCCTAGAAGTGCTTTTGGAGAAATTTGTTCAAACACCCGTTTACATTCTTATTTTCTTCTTCTACAAGTAATTTTGGAAAGAATTATCCAAACTAGACTATAATTTTGTATATATCGAGCTACGAGTGTATTCGGGATGGAATCTGGTGTATGTTATATCTCCAAGGTAAAGCACAGTTGGTAGATTCACTAGGCTTCTTACGCATGCTGACTGTGTATAGCAAAGATTTTGTTGGGAGATGTAGTAGAACCCAATTCAGTGATCCCTTCTACCTCTTGGGGAATTAGTCTCATGGCTTCTGGCCATTGAGATACCTTTCTTTAAGCAAAATAAAATGGTATATGTTGTAACCAGGAAACTGTGATGTGGACTTGTTTGAGGTGCTTATATGTGTTAAGCTGCAATTGCGGGATATGTTTATAATTTCATTTATTGAAATGTTTTGGTGTGAATTATGTAAGTTGTCTTTGGTGGGAGCTTGTGGTAATGAAATTTGAGGATTGAATTTTAAAGCTTGTTGTTTTGACAGTTCTTACCTGCTAGGAAAGTCAAAGAAAAAGCTTCTAAGCTCAGGAAGTCTTTTCCTAGAGATGTATTTTCTGGCTCTGGGTCTAAGAATATACTTGCTATGACCTTTCGGCAAGTAGTTTTGCAGCAGATTTGGAGCTATGACCTAAACGTCTTTCAACCAGGAGAGGAACGGAAGATGGAGGATCTTGAAACACCAAGAGAGGTTTGTAACTTTTCGTTTCTTTGGAATCTTTTGTTAGTTTTGGTACCTTCGTTACTTTTGTAAATTGTAATGTCATATTATAATGTCTGTCGTGCAGGTGGACCTGATACTGATGCGTTGAGTTCTTTTATGCATTTCATATGAACAGGTTCCTGCATCTTTTTCTCTCAGCTCGTCTTCTGACTATCTTATCTCTGTGCTTGCGGAAGCGATTTGCATGTCTGTACTTCAAAGCACTCAATCACAATTTCTTGATAAAAAACTTGGTGGTCATAGAAATGGCTTCTTTCACTGGTTTCGAAAGCCTGAGAGTGTACAATCAAAAGATTCAACAGTTATTTTATCCAAATTATTTGAAGACGAGATAGTTGAAAATGCTAGGAGTCTATTGGATAATTATAATTTAATGAAGGATGGCTTCAAGGCTGTGAAGATTAAGTCGGAGCATTGGTGGAAGCCATCATGTTATGAAAAGTTAGAGAAAATTGGTGGTTCTGGTTTCAGTGCTTGGGCAAGTGAGTATTTACCTGCATATCGGTTAGAAATTGACACCAAGATAATGGGAGATGCCAAAATTGAAGGCTGGAAGAAGTCTGCAGAGAATAGGTGGGAAGTTCTTTTGACGCACTCTCAAATGGTATTTATTCTTTTCCCTAATTATTTAAATATTGGGATTTGTATCACAACTATTTAAAAAAAAGTTTGTGGGCTTTATTTTGTCTTCAGAAAAATAAAATTGTTTTGGCTCAATTGTGGGTAGCCCACCTCACTCCTCACTGAGTTGTTAGATGGACAAAGAATAGTATGCTTTAACCACTTCAAACCAGGCCGTTGGCTTCAATTCGACTAAAAGGGTTCAAAGCAAGTTCTTAAAATACATCACATCAAAACCATTAAAACCTAAGTATAACTTCATCTGAATTTTCTCTTTAAATTATTATTTTTTTAAAGCCAGTTACAACAATTTGTTGGGAAGAGAAAATTAATAGGCAAACAAACAAACAAAAAGTTACAAATGATTAAAATTAACTATGGAAGAAAAATTGAAAAAGAAGAGTGAAGGGGAGGCAAACCGAAATTGACAACATTTGATTCTTTAAGATTCACTAGTTGATATACATGAAAAAGAGGAACATGGACAATTAGTTGATCCTTGTTCAGACTTTTAAATTATATAAAGGGATTTTCTAAATAGATAGGGCCCTTAACTTGTGCCAATTTCCGTTTTGTTTCTGTAAGTTTGAGTATGGTGTCTTTAGTTCAATACTTATTATTGCACTGTTTATTTAAAAATACTTATTGCATATACATCTACACTATAGAAAGGGTTGTACTTGTGTTGTGTGGCTTGAATTTTGTGGTTACTGTGTCATTAATGCCATGTTTAGATGTCATTCAGTTTTTAGTTGATCAAAATTGCAGGTTCAGTTGGCTGAAACACTTGATATCTACTATGTAGATCCTTATTCGCTACCTGATAAGCAATTATCCTGTGGTGTGGCTGCTAAGTTTGCCCATGTGCCCAATAAAACGGTAATCTATTGTACCTTTTTCTTCTTCCACTAATTTAGCATTTACAAGACTTGGTCTTTTGTGTCATGATAAAATCTATCCAAAGGGTCCAATAAAAGGGTACCAAGTTGTTTGAGAGGAAAACGAAACTACATGATAGTGTCTTTCTATATATTAAGTTAGCCTTCCTATAACATCCTTGTTCAATATAATTCAGAATGTTCCAGATGTGAACCGGAGAATATACTGTTTTCCAATTCCTGTATTTTTCTTTTAGAAAAAGAACTTTATTTTGTGGCTTCCATTTTTGAGGACCAAAAGTGGGAAATATCATATTTTCTTTACGGGAAGAACTGTGTTGAAACTTAACCAGTTGCTGATGCTGAGATAAATGCTTATATAGTTTGTTGTACTCGTATAAACAGGTAAACAAGGATATTTCACATTGAATTTTTTTAGCTAGTTATATTTTCTGCCTACTAATTGGGTTTATAAATGATTGTCAAACAGAGTACACTATTTAATTGATTTTTATTTATTTATTTTTCTGTAGGGGAATTCTTTTCCTAAATTGTTGTCGGTCACCCTTGTTAGTGGTATATTTCTTGTAGCAATTTGTGCTCTCGGTCAATTTTGTTTGCCTTGGTTATGCAAGGAAAGAAAACAATCAGCAGAACATAGATCCCTCCCATCATCTGATGTCAAGGTTTCAATGCACGACTTTTTGGATGCAACAAAGGTGTGCTATCTATCATTTTCTTTTTCTTTTATTATTTTATATTTTATGTAAGATTGCTAGTATTGTAGCCTGAATGCCATGTTTGCCACAATGAAAACACAGTATGGAAAAAGACTTGTCATTGGAAATGGATTGATCTCTATAAGTTATAATATTGAAAAGCCGTCTGCATTTTTCCGCTGGCTCTGTACCCTATTGTTATATTTGAAACTGTTTACTTTCCAATATTGCAACACTGAATCTTTAGTACAAAGGTTATAGGTAATATTTAGTAGCTTTTTTCTGAATTTCTTCTAGCATATTAGTACTGTTTATACTTCTTTCTAAGAATCCCTTCTTTGGATCTTTTTCATGGATAGTTGGGAGAGTATTGCGTGTTAGCTATTACTAAGGTAAAAAACACTTTTGGCTGGTCGGATGAAATTAAGGTGGAAGATGATTTTGGTGTCTGGATTGGAGAATTGCCGGCTTACTTGAGAGTTGAAGGTGTTGATACTCTTCCTACTTCTTCAGAGAACATAAACGCAGATGCAAAAGTGTCCATACAGGACATTGCTAGTTACCAGGTACTCCAGAACAATTGTGTTATGTGTCATGTTTGGTTTGTATAATTCAATGTAGTTTGTATATTTGTAGTTTTGTATAGAGACCCTTAATACTGCATTTGTTGATGGTTCTTCCCATGCAATTGTTTGAAATTTAGGTGGTTTTCTCAAGCGATGGGAAGATAGTTGGTTTTCAACCTTTGAGCCGGGTGGCTGTCAATCATTGGGCTGCTAATCCTTTAGCAAAGGAGCTGTATAGAGGAAAAAAGCTTTCCCCAAGTACATATTAATCGCTCCTTCATACTTTTATGTTTTAGCGTAACCTGCTATCGAAGCTGCTAACCGTTCTCCTGGATTTTGCCAAGCAGGTATCATTGAACCAGGTCTCAAGGTGTCCCTCCCAGAAAAGGTTATCGTGGTTGAGTTATTGATGTCAATAAATTCAGATGCATATTTTGCTCTAGCCAGACCATTCCGCTGATCCTTTTCTTGGTGTAATTGTTTAGCCTGGTAGGCCTACTGGTTGACTAACCAATCGGAACATTTGTAGTTAACGTTATATTTCCCAATGTGATAATTTTGAGGCCCTAGAAGGTGTACCTTGAGTTTTTTGGGTTTAAGATAATATTATTTTTTTTTTTTTTTACATTTGACTAATCTTTAATTGTGATACAAAATTACAAAATGATAAAAGAAGAAGCCACAATTATTTTGTTGGGACTATTAAAAGTAATATTATATTATTTTTTTAGTTTCTAGATTAAAATCTTAAAAGACAAAAAAGAAAGGATGAACTGTTACATCGGAAAATGTTATAATCGATTATACTTATTGATGGATGAATTGGAATATTATAGATTGGATGATTTGAAAGTGTATATTTTTTCCGTTTAGACCATAAATGTTAATAAATAAATAAAAGTTTCTAGAATAATTTTTATCTTTCATATTCTTTGTTTTAAATGTTTTTGTCTATTATTATTAAAATGCAACTTAGTTTTTACATGTATATACTAAATTGTATTTTAATGATAATAAACATGGACTGAATTGCATTTTAATAATAAAATGTAACCAGTTGAAGTTGTATTTTCATTTAAATATATATGTCCATTTTAATCTAGGATATTCTCATATTATTTTGGCACTTTAAATATTTTTTCTTCCTTTAACTTTTTAATGCATTTTTTAAACACAAAATTATAATAAAACTCCAAATTTTAATGTCTACTATACTTTGATCCAAACAATATTATCTCAATTGGATTTAAGATTTGAGATAAAAATATTTTAAGATTTAGCAGAAAATTTAAATAAAACTAAGGTGTTATCAAGTGTATTATTTATACACTTAAAACTATAAAAATGTGAAAATAAGAATAAAATAATGCTAAAAATACCACTTTGAATAAAGATCTCCACAAACATCATGTCTGAATTTTCTCATGGAGAAATGGTGCCCAATCCGTTACAATCATGTTCATTAGGGAAAAAAATGGTGTCTATACTTATGTGATAGTTAGGTGATGTTTGATAAATGGAATCTTTTATTTTCAGCCAAGTACATAGCAACTTATGAATAAAAGGTTCCAAACAAAAGCATACCAAAACCTACATTTCAAAGAATCATGTAGACGATGTTACACCTGTATCATTGCATATAGAGACTGTAATAGATAACTCGAATTTTCGCAGTTTACTACATCATGTTTGGTTTGTTCTCCTTCTATTTTCCTCACCGATTATTGATACCTTAATTACTAAATTGCTATAAATGTTCTTGACATGCTAATTTTCTTTACAGAACGGGAAAAACATGACGATACTGCATAGTCTACTCAAATGTTGATTCAGAAACAAACAGAAGTATTTGAAGTGGCTAGGTAAAAATGAAATAAGCATCAATTATTATGAGAGAATAAATATCGATGATATATTTTTTGGGTGCATAAGCTGAATTTGACTTGATAGAAGCCCGAAATCATATTCTGCTGCAGGAAACTTATCCTACTATATAAATAACAATTTATATTTTCCTCCATTGTCAATTATGGGATGCTAGTGTAAGTAAAACATGCAAGATTAAAGCGTTGTAGCATAATAATGTTCTTGAACTTATCTAAAACTTGTTAACAAAAATAATGCAGATAATAGAGAGCCAATCACAAACTAAAACGTGTGAACAAATTTAAAGAGGCATACTGCTGATGGTTGTTTCAGAGAAGATTTATACTAATGAACTAAACAATCAATAGATACCGTTGTTCAATTCAAACTAGTAATTTGATCCCTCAACATAAACATCGAGGTAACCTAGTCCCCAGCAATAAATTTCCTCTTTTAGTAATATCCAAAAGAGCCGACAAATATCCCCAGATTGAATTTTCATTAATAAACCCACAAACAAATATCAACTGCTAAAGATATCACTTAATATGAACTAAAGAAGGAGACATTTCTGCTGTTTAACTAGACAAGTTGAATGCTACAAAAAAACCTGCTTGAGAGTATATCACCTGTTTCCCTGTTATTCTCCCCCAACTAGCATGAAATAAAAAGCCAAAGTTCCTTCTGCTCACTGAAAATGTTATTTTTCATTGGCCGCTTGATTTTCTAGACCAAAGCGGCGTCTGAACTTAGCTATCTGTCCTAAACTCTCGGCCATTTGACGCTTAGCCCGGAAGTGGTAGACTTTCCCAACAGGGTGTATCTTTGTCATCATCACATGCATCAACCTACCCGTTTGTGTAACATAGGATATCCATTGCTTCTGTGGATGAACACCCTTTTTCATCTTCTTCCAATTTGCAACCTCTCTACCAGCAAACACATTTCATCAAACACTTTATACGCAAAGTTCAGACAATTGAAATTCATTTTGAAATTTGAGCACACATGAATGTAAAATAGACAATCATTTGCAGGGTAAAAAAACATAGGTCTAAAATTAAGCAAATATTTTGGCAACCACCAACCCTTAAAATTTAAAAAACTAGAATTTCCCCCATTTCATGTAACATTACAATTAAACAAAAAAAAAAAAAAACTGAACTTTTAAATCAATTTAGAGAGAAAACTTTGTGTACTTACTGGAGGTAAAGAAATTCAATTCAATTCAATTCCTGAGCTTCGATGCTTGTTGGATTCAATTCGCTGATAGAGTCGCAGAAAGAGAGAAGAAGGGGCTTTTAGGTTTAGATTGAAGATCAGATCATGGTGCTGTAGCGATTGGGCCCAAATGGCCCATTTGATTTAGCCCAAATAAAATCATTGGGTCAACTCCTATATTTTCTCAAAAAAAGATTACGGACCCCAAAAATAAGGCAAGAGGACAAAAAATAAAAAATAAAAAGTCAATAGTCTAAATTCGTGTCTTTAATATATATATATATATATATATATATATATATATATAATATCCTCCATAATTTATGTGGAGTTTAACTAGGGTTTTTGGAATTTGGAATAAAGGGGAAGAGAGTGCATCTCCCTTTTGTTGTTGTTTTCAAACTTTAATCTCATAATATAGCAGAAGGAAGAAGAATTTGATTCGAAAATTGTAGCGTAGGGTGGGTGCAATTGAACGAGACGATGGGAAGAGGAAAATACAAAAGCAAGCCCACCGGTCGCCGCCAGTTCTCGACCCCGGAAGATATGCGTGAGTCCCTTTTACCGTTTTCTGCGAAAGTTTACGTCTTTGGCCTTTAAACTTCAATTGTTATAACATTTTCTTTGTGGGCATCTTTTGGTTTTCTTCCCTCAACTTATCACCTTGATGAAATTGATTTTTTTTTGTTGTGAAATATGCTTGTGAGCTATTAGGGGCTATTTCGTTGTTGTTTTTGTGCAGAATTGGATGACGGTGGTGCATGGATGTTTTGATGTGAAAATGGAATTTGTTGGGATTGTTAGATCTGGAGAGACTCCCTGGTTGGAGACTCTGGATATCTGTTTTTGTTTGAAATGAATTTCTATTACTGTTAATTTATTCGGATTAATAAATGTTGAGTACCGTGCCTGTTTGTTTGATTTTCCCCATGAAGCTTTGAAGTGACTAAAGCTGTAAATATTCACGAGTCAGAGCCTTAGATGAACAGGGTAAATTGTATGTTTTTAAGGGTGGATAGGGAACGGTAACAACTGTTTCATGAATGCTAATGGAGAAAATAAGTACTATTTGCCGTTTTAATTTGCTTAGATTGTCGTTTTGGTGTGGTTTCAGTGAGTTTGTATTTGGGCTACCCCAAATTAGGACATTGTCTCCCTCCTTATTGTGGACTATAACTTAGAGATATGTTTGTGGAATTGTTTTGGGATTTCATTTTTTTTTTTCTCTTAGGAGTTTGTTAACATTACATTTTGTAAAATGGATATTGTGAAGAAAAGGTTTGAATCGTAGATGTGGGACTGAGACATCGGGCAGACACGCAAAGGAATTTATTTTAAAAAGCTCTAGAATTTTACACTGTTTATAGGTTCGACATAGGATACTTGCAGAGGAAGAAATTGATATTTTTATTTGTTGAACCTTGTGATTGATTGTAAAATAATTTCTTAAATGCCAGATGCTTTTTGTTTCTAGTTTCTTTTTTGTACGAGGTAATCACATTACCACATACTGGGAAATTAAATGCTTGTTATTTCGTTGTAGTTATGGTCCAGTATGCTAATATTTTGTGCAGGGTTTACTATTTCTTAAATTCTATGCCAATTCCTTTATTTTGAAACTATGCTGAAAGTATTTTTGTTGATGCCATCGCTCTTTTGGCCCCTTACCCCTCATAAGAAAAGAAAAAGAAAAGTGATATTTTGTAATGATGGAATTAGAAAAGCACTTTCAAAAACTTAAATGTTGTTTTTGATCACTGCAGTTGCTGGAACCTCTAACCGTCCTCGAACCTTTAAGCAGGTTTTCTTCTGCCTCCATTCCTCTTTATTTTGCACCTCTCTCTCATACGACAGACACATGTGATCACTTGCACACTAATGTCTTTTTTTTCATAGAGTATCTGTGGCAACAATTAATTTTTATATACGCATGATATGGATTAATTTGTTCTCCATATTCTTTATAACTTTTTTTCATTGTCTTTACAACTTATTAGAAAGAAGCTGAACACGTAGAGGAAGAATCCGAGGAAGCATCTGGGGATGAATCTGGAGAAGAATCCGAAGAAGAAACTTCAGTTAGTATTTTGCAGCAATTACTAATATAGATGGATTGAATTTTTAATTTTTTTAGAAAAGGATTTGTTTCTTTATATGATTTTCCCCCATCCTAAGTAAGTTTACTTCGTTGACATGTAACGCATGCAGAAGAAAAAAGGAACTCAAGGGATTATTGAGATTGAAAATCCTAACTTGGTAAAGCCAAAGAGTGTGACAGCTAGAGATGTTGATGTGAGTTCAGCTTCCCATTTTCAGTCATCATATAGACATCTTTATAGAGGTTGGAAGAATAATGCTATTTTCTTGTGGATGCAGGTTGGAAAAACAACAGAACTTTCAAGGCGTGAAAGGTTAGCTACTTTTTCATTTGCTTGTTGTTTAAATTGGGCAGGGCGAGTTCTCAAAATGAGATCCTACCTAGCATTTGAAAAGTAACCTATAAATCAAAACCTACATATAGTTAGAGTTAAATTGAAAATGGACAAGGTTTTGACTGATTGGTCATCAACTGACAATATATAAGCTAAACTTATTATGACATAGAGCCACAAGACGAACACTCCAATAGATAACCTCCCTAAGCCACCACCCCAAGTGAAATAAGAGATAATAGCGAACATAGTATTTCACGGATATAGTTGATAAGAAACAGAATAGTGATGAGCCTGAACTGAAAGCTCAACACACTGAGAGAGCAGAGTAAATGCTTCCCTTAAAATCAAACACAAACAAGAAAGAAAACACGGAATAATGCACTTACAAAGAGTGCTTGCTTGTTGTTAAAGAGGGTGCAGAACATTCTTACGTCTAGTTGTTTCAATTCCTATCTTTGTGGGAATTTTGAAAGTGAAACTTCTAAAACATTTTTTCTTAACATATTTAAATTTACCATATGTTTGCAGAGAGGAGCTAGAGAAACAGAGAGCCCATGAGCGCTACATGAGGCTGCAAGAGCAAGGGAAAACAGAACAAGCAAGGAAAGATTTAGGTACCAGTAGCATTTGAAATAGTTTCTGTAATAATGTGCTTTTAAGTTTCGTTCGTCCTTTTCTCTTTAATGCCTTGTCTTTGATTGTTGGTATTATTATTACATATGTAAACTATTGATTGATATGGTAAGTTGTCTAAGCTGTATGAGTTCTGTAAAATAAAATATGATTTGCAGGTTGAAGTGGTACTATATTGTTTCGCAATGATTAATGTTTAGTTTGTCTGTCTTGTAGAACGTTTAGCTCTTATACGTCAGCAAAGGGCAGAGGCTGCTAAAAAGAGAGAAGAAGAGAAAGCTGGTTAGCTCTTACGTCTCTAAATACATTTTCTTCTGCTAACTCTATTTCGATATCCAAAAGCTTGAAACTAATAAGTAAATTTGTTTCAGCTAAAGAGCAGAAGAAGGCTGAAGCGCGCAAGTGAATATCCTAGAGAATGTTATGTCGCCAACTTTACTCCAATTAGTAGGAGGAATATGTGCTCTTGCTACACTTCAAATTATGTCCATTTACCTTTATATTGTGCTATTACCATACCAGTCTGGTCATGTAATGCAATTATTTTCTTATTCTGTGGTTTAAACTCGTGATTATACATATAAACACTTTTTTTAAATTACCGAATCACAGCTGAGTTAATTACCTTTTTGTTTCCTTTTTTTAGTCCTAACTATTTTATATTACAACACTTGAGCTTTTCTTCGATCACACACAGACCTCGCCCTCAAAAAGCCATCATTTAAGGTCCTCTCTTTTGTTCTTTACAATTTTGAGCTGCCAACTAAAATGGACTTTTAAATAAAAAGAATGGCAACGCTAATTTGCACGGTCAGTTTAAGCAATTTTTTGTAAGGATATGTCTATCCTTCTCTGATGCAAATTAAGTTAATATTTGGAAACATTTGGAAAAAAAAAAAAGGGCCATAAACTGTTTATTCATATTAAATCAACGTTTCCCACCCACTCATTAGTTTTTTTGCCAAACACATTTCGTAACATTATTTATTTTGCGACACCAAATGATTTGCTTGCTTGAAATGGTACGGTCATGCAAATATGGGAGAATACCATAAAGGAGCACACGAAGTAATGAACAACCTTCTCCTCAATCTAAGGTGATTTGTTAATTCGAACATCTACCTTATTATTCATCAATTATCATTGCTTCGGCTTCTTTACCACTTTGCGTACGAAAATACTATCCAACTAACATTTAGCTGTTACAATTTTAATAACTTGTTTTCGTAACGAGAGTTATTATTTTTCAAATATTCTTTTACAATGACATTATTTATTGCTGAAGTATTATTTACTACTGTTTTTATGATATTTTTTTTACAATGATAATATTTTTAATAATATATCATAATCTAGTATTTTTTATGTATTATAATTTTAATAATTTTCTTCATATTTGAAAATTTTACTATCATTTTAATAAGATTGCTGTATAATAATATAAGACTTTCTTTCTGTTACACTTTAAATTATTTAATATTTCACTTGAAAATTATTTTGGAAGTAAAATAATGAAAGATGAACATCATATTATGCAATGAATTTGTGGATAACTTGTAATAAACTAATAACCACCATTTACATTCTCAATCAAGTAATACCGTTGTTTTAACTTGAACGTTCGACGTACGAGTTCGTTAAAAACATGTCGAATACGGAAAGGGTATTTTAGACATTTTAGAAAAACATAGGTGCAGGACGAACTCATGGAGGTGCATTTAAACCTCTTATGGTTCTTTCGTATCGTGGGATTACAATGTTCCAAACTTCAAATTCAAATTAACTCGGTTCTGTAGACGAAGCTCTATGACAAGTACACCCAACTCAAGCTACGTTACTCTTCTTCTGCAATTCACCTTTCTTTCATCACCAACTACAAACACGTTATCAGCCATTGTTACCGATTCTTTGTATTATTTTTCCTTTTAGACTAACAAAGTATCTGATTTGGATCACCTTAAATTCATAAATTGCTTGTCCGGTACGTTTCTTCTCACTTTATTGTTTGCTTGTTTCTCCCGAAACACATTTCATATGCCATCTGCAAAAGGAATTTGTAAAAGGTATTTGGAAGAGCATTTTTACATCGCTTGTTAAAATTGTAATTACCAGGCATTTATTTGTTAAATTGTAATTACAAGACATCGTTTTTCTTTAATGATAAATATGTTGTGTACTTTATGGATGCACGAGTTTCTTTTTCGAAAATTCTAAGCAGCTTAACATTGTCATCGACTTTTTGGATATCTCAGACATTTTGACTTACCAAACGTTTAATCTGCCTGAGTGATATGATGATTGACTGAACTGGTTGTGATATTGGCTGGGACCGTACTCATTACAATTCAATTAAATATTTATCTTCGTGCAGTGAAGAAACTGCCATTTGTTCGACAAATACATGCCACTTTAAAAATGTGGTATTAATGTATTGTTGTGTGCGTTCATTATTGAAAATCAAAGAACACCAATGAAACAGAAGCGATGCTGGCCGGTAATAAGAACCAAGGCCGGCATGTATGGGAAATTTGGAAGCAAATAGTCACATGGTTGTCTTCTATTCAATGCATAGCTAGCTGCTATTGATGATGACGATGGACTATTAATTAATAACAAAATACTTTTTAACAGATTTGCAGTCTGTTGGAATCATAATCTTAGCTGATTGTTTCATTAAAATGATGTCTCTGACAGCAAGTCCTCTTTGAGCGTGCTGCATAATCTTTTGGCAACTGAATTGTACTAAGTTTTTTACGTTTTGCTCTTAATCCACTCATGTGCCCCTAATCATCGATATTGATACTATACCACTTAGGTAATCCAATAAAAAGAAACACTAGGTTACTCAATGTAAAAAAAATTATATAAAATATAGCTTTGCGATCACTTATATGCTGTCATTTCTATCTTAAGTATTTTTTTATGTCAATAAAACACTCATCTTCTATATATATAAAAGTAGATAAAAGTAGATTAGTTTCGCCTTATATCATTTGTGTTTGCCATACGTACATTTTTTTTTTCTCTATTATTGAAAAGCGAATAAGTGACAACATTTATGGGTTATTCAGAAGAAGACAAAATAAAATAGAACTAAAATGAAGTTTACCTAATTTCGCTTTATCAAATGCCTTTATTTTCTTTCTTGACCTAATTTGAAAGGTATGTCGTCAAACAAAGACCTTCATATTTTAATATTGCCAGTTTTTATTATATCATAATTGTAATAAAATATTACAAGTATAATAAATAGATATAGAATGGTAGAATCCGATTTTAAAATTATAGTAAATATAAAAGACTAGAATATGATATATTAAACATACTATCATTGAAAAAAGTTGTTTGGAAAAATAACACTAAATAATACTTCTGAAAAAAACGTCAATTAAATAAAAAAAATTATAGAAATATAAAACGATATTCTAATCTAAACATAACTAAAACTGGTAATATTAAAATATGAATATGGAATATGTTTATTAACAATTAGCATCAGTGCTTTACAAAATCCCTTAAACAAAGTGTTTCATATATCTTAATTTTACCAATTTTAGTTCGTTTTCCATATTTTCATATTTCTAGAGTTACTTCTTGATATTCTTAAGAAGTTATAATATAATTAATTAGGTCATCGTGATTTTTATCTTACCGTACACAACCAAAGCAGAAAAATTAATTATTTCAATAATTTATTATCAAATAAATGGGTAAAAAAATATTTATATCATTCGTATATTTTAATTAAATTTAAAATTGTTTACAATATCCTCTCGTGATATTTTTCATAAAAATTACTAATAACATTTTTATTAATATAAATTAAGTCAAATTTAACAAATAATGGATACCAACAAAATAATGATATTGATGTATACATATCCATCAAATTCAATAATAGTTACATTTTTACAGATGGTCAATTGTGATTCGGAAATTTGAATAAACAGCAATATATTAAAAAATCTTATAGCATGTGTTCACGTGGTCAATTGTGATTCGAATAAACATAATGTTTACGCTATATAAATTACTTAGTCCATGTGTTTGACAAAAATAGATTTATTAGAAACGAAAAAAACATCTCTGAGAAATCAACAGAATACATAAGTAAACATGGGAAAAAACTGTACGAATAAATCAAAATCGTTCCAAAATAAAAAATAAATAAAAAGAATAAGAACAATTCGTAAGGCTTCACACGGGTCCCTATATATAATTTAGATAATTTATCAGAGAGAGCTTGAGAAAGGAGGTGAAGAAAAAATAGAAAAATAAAATATAAATATTTAAAGATATGCACTCTCACGATTTATTCGGTTTAATAGGATTAAAGAATGAAGCGGAATGAAAGTGATATAATGAAACATTAAAATTTCATTATTTATTTATGAAAATAATTTTTTTTTTATCTTTATAATTTATACGATGAGTGAGTATAGTTTAATGCTTAATTTAGTGTCAATTGGAAATTATGTGATACTAATATAACGCGCGAAAATAAATTTTAATTTTATTTATTAGTTGTAAACTTTTAGAATGATGTGTTGGGTGTTTCCATCTAAGATCTAAAAATTTAATCTCTTCATAAATGATATATTTATTTATTATAAATTTTAATTATATAATATATACTTCATATATTTAAAGTAATTATTTATTATTTAAGTTTTAATTATATAAGAATTTATTATATATGATCCATAAACTCAAATAAGACTCCCCACAAAATTAAAGACAAATAATCTTATCATTGGAGGAATAATGCCCAAAAATAGAAATCTAGTTACTATAATTTTTCACGTTTTTAAAAAAGATAAAAAAAACGAGTTAACATTTTTAAGTTAAAAAAATTGGAATTAGATGTGTGAAGCAACTTGTAGAATTTATTTAGTAAATTTAGAGAAGAAGCTATTCAAAATATTTAGAGTTAAAAATAGAATACAAGTGGTTTTGTACAAGAGAAAACAAAAAAACGAGAAGAGGTTTGAAAAAGTAGGTTAAAAGGTTTGACCGCCTCCTTTCCCAACAAGTTTTGAAGTTAACATCAAAATTAAACATAACAACTTGTAAAATTAATTATATCAGAGTTCAAACAACACAACCACTAATAACACAAATGCTCCATCCAATACCCTTTTTTTTCTCCTATTACACCCTGTCTCTTTCCATAACTAACCAATAAGAAAACCTCACAAAAGTCAACTTTCCCACTTTCTTCCATGAATGGGAACTTTTGTTTTCTAAATTTAATTTAATTCGGTTACATGAACATGAGATATTGTGTTAATTTGTCACACTTCATTGTGAATGGGAGAAAAATAATATATATAAAAAAAATCAACTTGGTAGTAGGCATGACAATTTGACAAAATGGTTTTTATAAGATTTTTAGAAACTTTCCAAGTTGGATGACTGTACATATTTTACTATTCGATTTTGCATCTAAAAATCATCTCCACAAAAGCTCCAAGGGAAGGATTCCTTTAGTTTGGATAACTATTATATATAATACAACTTTTATTTTCAATCTTTAACATAAATGTATATCTAAAACTTGACGTCAAACAATCTTGTCCCAATCTATGTAATTTTTTGTAACATTGTTTTCCCATTTGTTTGATTATACAATCTCTAAGTGTACATAAGAAATAGCACCCTTTTATTTTTCTGCTAAGCTGTGAGACTATGGAACAGCTGTAATACTTTAAAAACATTAACTTTTGTTTTGTCGTAAAAATCAGAAACCTATGTTTCAGCATTAGAATTTGTTGGTTATTTTTGTGGAGTAAAAACTACATGTAAAAATCAGAAACCTATGTTTCAGCATTAGAATCAAGATCGGAAGCTGCTTAAGTGCTGTCCAAATTTAATCTTTGAATCTCTTAAAAGCCATTTGTTTAGAATAGTTCATAGTTGGTGGCCACCGTGTGACAATATTTTATTTCTATGTTTTGGGACTTAATCCCGTTTTTGAGAAAATGAATGCAAAAAGTCATTGACTAAGTAAAATGTATTAGTTAATCTTAGCCTTGCCAAGGCCGCGTTTGGTCTACCATCGTTTGTTGATTCAGTATTGTCATTCTATCAAGACTTTGCTTTCTTACTAAACGATGATTTCTATAGATTGATCCTCTTTGGTTATTTGGTCATCATTTGTTCCATCAAAAGTTTCATTATTTCATTTCTGAAATAGAAACATTGAGTAATGGACCAACAACATAAAGTGATTCTTCTTCAGCTGCTTCTTTTCCAAGTTCTGCTTGTTGCATCACAGACAGACAGTCGAGATTGTATGTTCAATTCTACTTTTTTTTTTTTGCTCTATCTTTGATGTTTGATGGATATTTAACAGTTTCTTGTACATATGTTCCTTCACATCTCATGAAAAAAGTGAGGAATATGTTCCAACTTTTTTGGGGGGTGTTCTTGCATAGGCCGAGAAGTGCCTAAACTCTAAAAACTTTGTAACTTTTGAGTACCTCAGTTCTATGCAAGAGCACATCACAAAATACAGTGGACACAGAAAATAGAGAAATTAAATTGTAGAACAAGGCTGTACAATTTTTTTTTCCAACCAAACGTGAATTAAGATGGATGGTTGAGATGGAGAGGAGAAAAATTAATTGTAAAATGTTGTTGAAAGAATTTACTGAAGGAATAGTATAATTCAAGATAATTCACATATTATGTTATCTTCTGTCTTCTGTCAATCTGAGTGTGGTGTAAGAAAAAAATTGTTTGCCTTATGTGTTAAAATTAAAAACATTTCCTTGTGATTAATTCATTTAATTCTAAAGCAGGAGAATGAATTGACTACAAAGGTTGCTTTATATACTTTTCACTTTTCATGATAATTTGTGGTCTAGAGACATGTGCAATCACTGAGAGAGGAGATAGATTAGAGCAGTAGGAATTTATGTAGTTTAGTTTTAAAATTCAATTTCTTTTTGACAATTTTTCATGTAAATGGTATGGCTGTAGATTCTGGCCTAAATTCCCTAACACAATCCTGGAGTAACAAGCCACAAAGTTGGGTGGGTACAGATCCTTGCAGTAGCTGGGATGGAATTCGTTGCAGCAATACAAGAATTACCCAATTGTTAGTTCTTAGTTTCTTTAGCTTCTCCAAATTCATATGAAAGCTTGTTCATAGATTCTATTCTTTTAAAATAAAATATATCTGAATTGATTGCTATTATTTTCAGGAGACTTCCAAACTTGAATTTGAAGGGCCAACTGTCTTCAGCAATTGAGTCTTTATCTGAACTAGATACTCTGTGCGTACTTCTTATATAAGTTGAACAGCCATTAAACTGATACTTTTATTCTAACCCCAGATGCCTGTGTTTCTGAACTGGGGGTGATTTGTTGGATAAGATTCTTCTAAACTGAACTTATTGTTGGATACTTCACTATAGTAAAATTGAAATACAATTCTCATTTTACAAAAACTAGTTTTCTGGAACTGAATTAGATTCAAACTTAAATTCTTAGACTTATATCTAAAGTGAAAAAGTATATAGTATACACCAATAATTTAATACAAAGATAGATTATAATCTTAATCAATCCACTAAATGATTCATATACCTGAGAAGAGCCTTGTCCTGATTTGACACTCCTTAACCGTGTTTTGAATTTTGGTGTATGAAACTTTGCAAAATCATTCTCTGAACAAAATTCCTCTACAGAATAACCACTCAAAAGGACATTTTATTTTGAGTAAGCTTTCTGCGTATGCTATGCAATTCTCAGTGGAAGCTCACTTAATAATATGTTGTTTCTGTTCATGTAGGGATCTTTCTTACAACACGGGTTTGACAGGAACAATTCCAGGAGAAATTGGGAATATGAAAAAGCTAAAATCCCTGTAAGCTAGGCAGTTTATTTTCTATCAAATGATTTTAGTACAAACTGAAATTTTCCCTTACAAAATTTAGGATTCTTTTTTAACTCTTCCTTTTTAATTGTTCTTCAGATCATTGGTTGGTTGTGGTTTCTCTGGTCCTATTCCGGATTCAATAGGATCTTTAACGCAGCTGACCTTTCTGTAAGGATTTCATCTTAACAATTATGCTAATTCCTTTATGAGAAGGTTTACTTATATTAGAGTTCAACTTATTCGAATGTATCAAAATATGATGCTTCATCTTAAGATATGGAGCACCTTATGCTAGGTCTGAACATCTTATGTTCACTTCCTAAAATTATCTAAGTTAATCTCGAAGCTTAATGTTACTTTAATGGACTAAATCATGATAAATTATGTGTTTTTTTCATGCAGAGCTTTGAACTCTAACAAGTTCAGTGGAACTATACCACGCTCTCTTGGTAATCTATCAAATATCAATTGGCTTGATCTTGCTGAAAACGAACTTGAAGGGACCATTCCTGTCTCTGATAACCAAGGACCAGGCCTTGACCTGCTCCTTAAGGCACAACACTTGTATGTCAATTCTCACTGTTAATTTTCACTAGATATCAAAACATAACGTGATTGGATATTTTCCAGTTCCCTGAACGACCTAACATTATGTTCACTGATTGCAGTCATATGGGGAGCAACAAGCTCTCTGGTACAATACCAGAAAAACTTTTTAACTCCAGTATGATTCTAGAACACGTGTAAGCTTCATCACATCTTGTACAATTTGGAATTTTACATCTATATAATGGCATGGAGAGTTAAGTGTCCTAATGTCTCAACAAAGTGAATAAAAGGATATTTTTTCTTAAGATGATTTAGTGTCTATAATTTTGGTATAATTAATTTTTGGATCATTAAATTTCACTGAGATAGCTATTCAAATTAATTTCAGGCACGTATTATATATTAAAATGTGTCATGAAATATTGACTATGGTTATAAACCAAATGGACTCTTAATCACCCCTTGTACTCTTTTTTCCAGGCTATTTGACCACAATCAACTAGAGGGTGGAATTCCTAGATCCATTAGTTCTGTGGGGACACTGGAAGTTCTGTAAGTATATTGTAGACAGTGTCCAGTGGCTACGTTCACAAAATTATTCTATTTCTGAATTTCACTTTGGCTTTGCTTTATATTTAATATTTTCTTTGGACCACAGGCGCTTAGATAAGAATGGATTAACAGGGGGAGTGCCAGCAAACCTAAGCAAACTCGGAAAACTAAGTGAGATGTAAGAAAATAAAAGAAACATGCCCTATTAAACTTCATATCTATATGCAAAAAATGTCTCAGTTTTCCTAAAGAATCAACTTTGCTAAGGCGAGGCATGGACTTTATTTTTGCAGCTATTTATCTCACAATAAGCTCAATGGCACTCTGCCAGATTTTACCGGAATGAATAGCCTCACCTACGTGTAAGTATAAAATAGTGCACTTTTATTCTATTGATTTCAACTAAAGTTTAGTCAGTGTGTAAAATTTATTCATGCTGCCTAAAAGAAATGTCAATAGCAATATTTTCTCTCCACTCAAATTATACAACAGCATGCAACACATGATTTTTCACTTTGCGTCTTTCATGGAAAACTATCTGCAGGGACATAAGCGACAATGCTTTCAATGCCTCTAATATTCCTTCATGGGTTACAAGTCTGCCGGCACTGACAACAGTGTATGTAGTTCCTTTCTTCCCACATTACCTGTCTCCGATTCTTTCGAATAACATTACTTCTTCAATAAGATACTCATTGTTGTGGAAAAAAAAATGGAAACAGGATTTCATTTTAGCTATGAATAAAACGAATAACGATTATGATTATTGAAATATGGTAACAGGATGCTTGAGCAGAACCAGCTCGGTGGCGCACTAAATCTTAGTGGCTACAGCCAAAGTCTGCAAGTAATAAATTTGGAGGATAATGAAATAACAGAGATTGACCCGCAAAACAATCTACCAAGTTTCCAAATAAGGCAAGCCTCATTATTTATGATATATTTTTTTTCTCTATGAAAAAAAGTGTTCTGCCATTTGCATTGCATGGATTCAAAACTGAGGCAGCTATCTTATGTTTTTGCAGACTAGCTAACAACCCAATTTGTCGTGAAAGTGGAGCTTCTGAAAAGAGTTACTGCCAACAACCAGCACCAAATCCCACATCGTATTCAACACCATCAAATAATTGTTCTCCTCCACCTTGCAGTTCTGATCAGATTGCCAGCCCAAATTGCAAATGTGCATTTCCCTATACTGGACTTCTTATATCGAGAGCTCTTAGTTTCTCAAACTTCAGTGACGCAAGTTACTATAGGGAGCTTGAGCAGTCTCTGATGGATACTTTCCGAAACCAAAGCATTCCAGTGGATTCAGTTGCTCTTAGTAACCCCATGAGAAATTCTACTTCTGATAACTTTGAGTTGACTCTGCAAGTCTTCCCTTCGCAAACCGATCGTTTCAATGCAACTGGAGTTTTAACTATTGCTTTTCTGCTTAGCAACCAAATTTACAAACCTCCGGAGTTCTTCTCCCCTTACGTCTTCCAGGGTGCTAATTATGATTACTTAGGAGGTGAGGTTTTGTATCTCATTATGAACTAGAAATATGGACTATTTGTCAGTTTTATTTTACACTGCCCTTTCTCCCCCGTAACTCTCATTCTTTATGTCAACTAGGTGAACCAAAAGGATCAAAGTCATCACATACCGGGGTTATAGTTGGTGCTGTAGTTGCTGTCGTGGTCTTTGTTGTACTAGCATCCCTTGCAGGGATGTATGCCATTCGCCAGAAAAGAAGAGCAGAAAGATCTGCAGGGTTGAACCCTTTTGGTAAGAAGTGATTGCTGCAGCCTTGGCTGAATTTTGTTCCTTGCAAGGACTTCTCAAGTAGTCTTTTATTGATTCAATGTCATTATAAATGCAGCCAATTGGGAACAGAATAAGAATAGTGGCACTGCTCCTCAGTTGAAAGGAGGACGATGGTTTTCTTTTGATGACCTAAGGAAATACACCAACAACTTCTCAGAAACCAATACTATTGGGTCTGGAGGCTATGGACAGGTTTTTGCTAATGGCATCTTGTGACATCCTTTTTATTTTTTTATTTAAAAACACCCTATTGGGCTATTCCTTTGATGTTCCTGAAAGAAATTCTCATATTTTCACTCTAGTGTCAGAAATAACCAAGCATTTTCCCAAATAGTTATCTTCTTGTTTACTTATCTGCAAGATCTAATTAGTTCACTTTCTTAAGGTTTACCAAGGAACTCTTCCGTCTGGAGAGTTGGTTGCTATCAAACGGGCTGCAAAAGAATCTATGCAGGGGGCTGTTGAGTTTAAAACCGAGATTGAACTTCTATCAAGGGTCCATCATAAGAATCTCGTTAGTCTTGTTGGTTTTTGTTTTGAGAAGGGTGAACAAATGCTGGTGTATGAGTACATTCCAAATGGCACTTTAATGGATAGTCTCTCAGGTACTTTCAATTCCTTCACTACTTCGTATGTACCGTACTGTATCTGTATCAGACTCAAATGTATAATGGGGATGGAGTGACTAGAAATTTTCATCCGTTAATTTATATTTCATTCCTTGACTAGTAAGAAATAGACCACTCATTTGCCCATTTCATTGTGAATCACCACAATTGGTCTTAATGCCAATATTATTTAACATTCGGTTGTCAATTATAAGCCTCATCTAACCAGTATCAATTTACCAGATCACTAAGAAATCATTCGTAGATCCTGATTTTAACACACACTTAGATATTAATAACAATGAACTTAATCCAATTTGAAGACTAGAAATCAGTGTCACGGAGACTCTGATAAGCATTTGCTGCGTTACCTTCTGCTGGACTGCAAATATTTACGTCTTCAGAATTTAGGCTTTTGTTACCACGAACTTACTGTTATAATAACCAATTAAAAAATTCAATTAAGGCAAAGTCCAACAAGTTGCCTGTCACGTTATTTTATTAATTTTCTTCATTTGACTGTACCAATATAGGAACGTCTGGGATCTGGATGGATTGGATAAGGAGGCTTAAAGTATCATTAGGTGCAGCCAGGGGTCTGGCCTATCTTCATGAACTTGCTAACCCACCAATCATACACAGGGACATCAAATCTAGCAATATCTTACTTGATCATCACCTCAATGCAAAAGTTGCTGATTTTGGTCTCTCCAAACTTCTTGTCGATAGTGAAAGGGGCCATGTCACTACTCAAGTCAAAGGGACAATGGTTTGTATAGAATGCTTTGACTTACTTTGTGAAGCAGCACACATCTTTGCTTAGAATAGATAATAAATTTATCTGTTTCGAAACTTTTTATAGTTTGAAAGCTTCTCCACTCTTATAATTTGGTTTTGAACCTAACTCAATTCCAAAAAACAAGTTTTAGAAATTGTTTCCACTTTTTTATTTTATTTTGGTCGTGTCTTTTGGTTGATGTGGATGTCCAACATCCACCTTTAAAATTTCAGTCATAAAATCAGCCGTTGCTTTATATCCACACAATCTAAACAATTTCTCAGGGAAATAAAATAAACAAGTTTTCGACACACTTGTAAATGTCAGCAAAAAGCTTAGGTACAACACAGTCATAAACATGCCTTTTTAACATATCCTTCACCTCCCTTGTGTTCTTAGGTTGATGATGCCTTTTTATAAAGTGTGATTGGCATAATGCTTAGAAAATAAACAAACTTAACACTGTTTAGAGAATGTAACTTTTCAGAAAATCAGAAATCGAATCAATAATTTGCCAAGAGTTAGCTTTAAACTTGAAATTTACCAGAGGTATATTGATGTAAACTTATTTCCTTTTTATTCTCTCAGGGATACTTGGATCCTGAATATTACATGACCCAGCAGTTAACTGAAAAGAGTGATGTATATAGCTTTGGAGTGGTAATGCTGGAACTAGTAACAGCAAGAAGGCCGATAGAGCAAGGAAAGTATATTGTAAGAGAAGTAATGAGGGTAATGGACACGTCAAAAGATTTATATAACCTTCATTCCATTCTAGATCCAACTATGATGAAAACAAGACCAAAAGGTTTAGAAAAGTTTGTGACGTTGGCAATGAGGTGTGTCAAAGAATATGCAGCTGAGAGGCCTACAATGGCTGAGGTTGTAAAAGAGATTGAGAGCATAATCGAGCTTGTTGGATTGAACCCCAATTCTGAATCAGCTACAACATCAGAAACTTATGAGGAAGCAGGTGGAGCAAATGCCAAACATCCCTACAGGGAAGAAGATTTTAGCTATAGTGGAATGTTTCCATCAACAAGGGTAGAACCCCAATAGGCTTCGCTATATTTTTCTTTTGTAATTTTTTCCTCTCTTCAGATCCCATGCCTGAGATCTGCTGTGTCAATTTTGTACTCGAATCCTTATATAGGCTGGTGCTTTACAAAAACTTGCTCTTTGTAGAAAATGAAGGTTCAAGTTGAATTTTTAAATTGATTATTGGAAGGTTGTATTGATATTGATATCACTGTTCTTGTCATGTAAAATATTTGTGAATTGTGAATTGCAGTAATATTTGAATGAATGTAAGTATTGAAGTATGATATTCAACGTTGAACTTTCCAAATACAGCACATCTGTCTTCTTTCCTTTTTTCAGCTATTTGATTATTGTTATCACTGAACTATGGATCCTAATCAACTAAAGACAACTTTGACAGAACACAACATGTACCGGATAATCCAATAGTGTCATCTTCACCATTCCTTTCAACCAAACTCACATTTATGTGGCAAGAACTCACCTTGTTTAAAAACGAGTTAATTTCAGTACCAGATGATTTAATCTTCTCTCTCAAAATTTGTTTTATTTATCATGAGGTTTTATTTCATGTTTCAAATATTGCAACATTTAAGTTTTTTATTGCACAAACCATTAACTTGGCTATTTAAAAGTAAAAATGGCTTAAATAATTTCATGTGCAATTAATACTTTATAGAATTGTACTAATAGTTTTGAATGAAAGTGTTAAATTAATTAAATATTGAATAAAATTGAATTAATAAATGTGATTACAAATGAAAAAAAAAAAACTAATGACAACTGACAAAATTAGAATCCGAATCACACCAATAATGAGAGATTGAAAATTTAATCAAATCGTAAAATAAAAATAATGAATAATTCATTATACACATACACTTTATATCAATTTTTGTGGTTTACTTTTGAAACCAGGTGAGTAAATTATTGTTTAGAAGAGACGAATCCAGAAATAAGTATTTTTTAATGATACACCGTTTGAAGTTGAGATTATATTTGATGTAAAAGTCGTGATATAGTTACATTTTGAGGCGGAAAGTGAAAGCAGAAGAATCGAGTGACACCACCACATGACTGAGAATAAACCCAAAACGAATTACCCTTCTCCTTCTTCAGCTTCTTCAGGTGGGATTCCCACTCCCAGTGATGATGGACCGAAAAGGTTTTCAGGGCCGAAGAGCCATATCAATCCACCAGAGAAAGAGATTCCAGATGCTGCCACTCTGAGGGATCAATGGAGGTATGCGATCAGGCAGTACAGTAAATGGTACTCTCACGCTTGGGGCACTGCCATTCTTGCTGGCACTGCCTTCTTTGCCCTTGGCTGGATCATCAAGGGAGAAAATCCCATACCCTCTTTCAACTCCAACAACCCCTCTTCCTCTCAGAACGACAAGGACAACAATACTCCCCCATGATGTGCCCTTACCTACTCTTCAGGTCACTTCTCACTTCTGTCAATTTGCTGTTTCAAGCTCTCATTTTGTTTTTCATTCTTTTTTAGTGTGTTTTTTAAGGACCCCTTTGATTTTAATTTGATATTTTGGATGTTGGGAATTGAGGGTAGAAGCTGAATTGGGTTATTGCGAGTCGGGAAATTATTAAAGTTTGTCTTTTGATTTGCTTCCATGGCTCAGTTACGAGGGTTTTTGGTTGAATTAGCTCTGCTAGTGTGATGTTAGGGCTAGTGAATTTGTGTAGTACTTTGCTGGCACTAAAGAATTGGAGGAAGTTGAAGATGAAAAACTGGGTTGTAGATGTCAAGTGTTACTTTTCACCTATTATCGGTAGATAGTGAATTCGGAGTCTTGTCTGCCAATGCTTTTGATTTAAAGTGTCAGTAGTCTGGGGATTTTTATTGTGGTCTATGAAGGTAAAGGTTGTAACTGATGTTAAAAACATAAATTCAGTTATGCAAGGAAACTTTTTGTTAATGACAAAGTATTTATTGATGAAGGCTTGTATCCTAGCTTCTATGAGTGTAATACTGTTGCAAACATGTCCCATGAAGAGTATCCTGCGGTTTCTGGATTTATCCACCAATCACCATAACATATAACATTGTCGCTTAATTTAAGACGGCCTGGGAAGATTGCATTCTTTGGCCATGCTTGGTGAGAAATGCTTGTGTATATGGGCATAAGGAAGCCTAAAACACTTCTCTTCTTCCTTTTGGTGCATTAATGAAATGATTGTGTTGTATGCTATTTTGCTATCTCCATTTGAAACTTTCTCTACTTTGTGTTGCGTGTGTTACATGGATTGAGTATTGGTCTGTGCTCCTCTGATGGTGCCATAGGTTTTCGAAGTCCAAAATTTTTCATCGTATTTTATCACTTCTGATGTACAGAGTCACAGATAATTTGCTGGCTGTAGTCAATTTTGTTTCCTGTTAGTTTTGGTCTTTGGTATTCTTTGGGCAGATTGAACTTGGCTGCATATTGTTTTCTGCATTCTGGCTAGAATTGAGCTCAATTATTATAGCATAAATATTTTCATACTTTTAGTTTAACTGCATTTTGACGTTTATTTCTAAACATCCCACTGATGAAATCTGTATGAACTGTTATGTATATCCTTGGAGCAAGTTTTTGGTACTCCTATATCTACTACCTTTGTAGTGTTATTATTCTTAACTGGCTACTTTTCTTTTACTTCCATGTAAAAAATTAAAATAGGATTACATGTTAGGAGTGTTAAAAAAATTTGCCCTTGTTTAACATATATGTTATAGAATAGAATGGAATAATGAACAGAAGAAATTGATAGACCATTGTTCTTCCTGTCTTACTGGACTGTGAAAGTCTTCACCCTACTAGGCATGTCCCATTTTAACCAAATATTCGAATTGAAAATAGTTGTTTAATTAGAAGCCTGGAATACAATGAATAAAAATTCAGATTGATAAATCGGTAATGCAGGGAAAATTTAGGTTTTTGCCTCGTTGTTTTCATGTTCGTTAGATTAACTGCCTTTGCATTCATAAAACAAAGTTGTCGGCATCTTTATTCATGAAAACGTCCAACTGCAGGCACCAATCACTGGAATCAAGTCACACATGAACAGCTTTTAGTTAACAATGCCCTGACACCTTGGTTTCAGTGGTCTAATAAGGAAGTTCGATGTTTATAATCGTCTCTTGTTTTGCTTTTAAACTGGTTTTTGTCCCTGTTTTGATATGGATGTAAGGCAAATATTATGTATATTGAAATGCTTGAGGCAAGTAATTGATGTGAGAAAAAGGATTGTACATATTTTAATGCTTCACCTCAACTTGAAATTTATGGGTGATTATGGTTCATCTACGTTCGAGTTTGGTTGTCTTTGATGGTTGTTGCTAAGCATAACCTTCACTGTAATATCACGGAAATCCCTTTTCGAATAAACACTTTTATGAATAACTTCCGTTTTCCGATTAACTACTTCAATTTAAGTTACAAATGGTTTAATCTAACAATCTTCTTAAGCCTTAACAGTTATACAAAAGTTATCTGATCGAGTCCACATATATTGTTTATGTTTGGCATACAAATGTTTAAAATTGCTAAACAAGCATGAGAGCAATTAGACAATAAAACTACTAAAGTTATAAAATACAGAAGGACATTTTGTGAAAACAAACAAACTAGTTCTTAGACAGCAACTTTGCTGACTACAATAAACAATAAAAGGATTTTTTTCCCCAGTAAAAGTAAAGAAAAAGAAAATGCTATTTTTTCTCTTGCATTTGGAGTTATTCTTTAGTGTCACTCGGCTACAAGCTACAGATGTAACAAAACAAAATGTGTATATTTCAAGGCTTGCAACTTCAGAAGTCCGGCCCAACTCTCAGTTTTGAAGAAACAATGCGCAAATCACAGTACTTCTTGAAATTTCATAATTTAACTTTGAGAACATGTCAAAATAAATTTGGGACAAATTCTTCCTCCACCTCCATACCCTCTTCCTGCACCCCCGTATAATTTTTTTATTCCATAACTGCCCTTCATGAAATTACATAAATACCTCTATCTTAATAAAACCCCTTCCCTTCCCAACCAGATGACCAGACTATCCGGTTTAATTTTTTGAAATTGTGAACCGGATGGGGGGTGCATCCGGTTCTCATTTAAAAACAAAATACAAACCGGACTACCCCATCCGGTTCTCAACCCAGCAGATCGAAAAATCCTCAAATTTGCCGTCGACAGCCCCCAAATCCCAAATTAACTACTATAATCATCAATATCATCTACTAATTGCTAATAAACATCGTCCAAAGCTCTCCTCGCTGTGCTAGTGAGCCAAATACTTCCTTCAGCAGTTTTGTTAGCTAGCCATCCTGTTAAGAGAACCTTCGTCCGGTTTAGGTAAGCCATTCGCGACTTCCGTTCCTTCGTTATTCAAAATCTTTCAATTAATCCTTCATAGAAGCATTAGGTAACCAATTTGTGATGTTTATTAGCAATTAGTAGGTGATATTGATGATAAGAGTAGTTGATTTGGGATTTGGGGACTGTCGACGACGAATTTGAGGATTTTTCGATCTACTGGGTTGAGAACCGGATAGAGTCGTCCGGTTCGTATTTTTTTTTTTAAAATGAGAACCGGATGCACCCCCATCCGGTTCACAATTTCAAAATACGAAGGGAAGGATATTTATGTAATTTCATGAAGGACAGTCAGAATAAAAAATATTATATGGGGGTGCAGGAAGAGGGTACGGGGTGAAGGAAGAATTTGTCTAAATTTGGATAACCATGATGAATCTGCATTCATGGAAAAGAGCAAAGAAGCCATGAAAAATTCTGATAGATCTAAAAATAGATAAATTAATACCATCATGAAACAACTAAAATGTAAGTGCATGTTTCCTTAACATTTGACATTGACATTGAACAGATTTCTCTACTTAGCAAAGTAGAAAGTTGAGATTGTAATGCTCTCTGGATAACCATTTTCATGTTTTAAGGCTAAACTCTACACAGGATATCAACAGGACAAATGTTTAAAGTAAAAGTACAGAGGTTTTTGCAGCATGGTCAAGCAGAACAGCATCCTTTCTGCTTCACATCTGATTCATCATCACGAGATCCAACATTTATCGTCTTTCCTTTTGGTAATGCTGCTGGATCATCGCCAATTTCAAGAGCCTTCGTGCTTACAACATGGTAGATCTGTGTGAGCAGTTCTGTGAAGGCATTTTCAACGTTCAAGGACTCGAGGGCAGAGGTTTCCATGAAAAATATTTTTTCCCGTTCCGCAAAAGTTGTAGCATCTTCGGTGGAAACTGCTCGCAGGTGACGCAAGTCTGCTTTGTTCCCAACAAGCATCACCACAATGTTGGCATCCGTGTGATCTCTGAGCTCCTTGATCCATCTCTGCACATTCTCAAATGTAACATGCCGGGTAACATCGTACACTAACAAAGCACCAACAGCTCCTCGATAATATGCACTAGTGATCGCTCGGTACCTGAGTAAAGCAAAATTAAATGAAGATGCCTTACTATAAAATTTGATCGTATATAGCATTTTTAAATCTTTATTCATGTGGAATTCAAAATTAGGTGATGTTCCTTCAAAGATTCTTGCTGGGATTATCAGCAATGTCTAACTGTTCATCATGTTGCTATGACAACAATTACAATAATAACAATATTTCACCTCAATCCAATGTATATGGGGGAAATATCTTCACATTTTAGCAACACAGGAATTCAAACTTTGACAATGAAAAAAAAAATTCCTCAATAAGGACTTTATAAGTTTTTTTGATATAACAAGCTAATTTAAAGCCCAGATTGAATTAGAGTAAATCATATCAATAAAGTGATTTAAAGATAATTAGAACATCTCAATGCTACAAATTGGTAACCTCTGCAAGAAAGACCCAATTCTAGCACAACAAAGACAATAGAGAGTAGAGCAAAAGGAAAGAAGCATTCACCTTTCCTGGCCAGCAGTGTCCCAAATTTGAGCTTTGACAACCTTATCATCCACCCTAATGCTTCTGGTTGCAAACTCAACCCCAATGGTGGACTTTGATTCAAGGCAGAATTCATTCTTGGTGAACCTCGACAGAAGGTTGGATTTTCCCACGCCAGAGTCCCCAATCAGCACAACCTTGAACAGGTAGTCGTAATCCTCATCAGCTCTATACGCCCCCATTATCCACTACACGCACACCCTTTTTTCTCTCCGGAGTTTGCTACAGACAAAATCAAGGGGAAGAAAAAAAGTGATTTTGATATGCCCCTTCTATCCGATATTCAAATGGGTTGCGGCGAATCTATATATATTATCAAAGAAAGATACTTTGTTTTAAAATCCAGAGTCGGAACAAATCTTAGTAACAATAACAAGTTGCAAAGCTGGAAATGTGCGTTTCTTAGTTGGCAACTTGTTTGAAGGGAATGATGACAGTGTAATAACTGTGCCAAACACAACAATTAACTCCTTTTCTTCATCCTAGTTAGTTGCTACACTATCATTCTGATACTAATTTCTGTTTATCTAGACACGTTTTGTTTAAATAGTTTTTTCTTTATTTTAATAACTAATTTGCCGTTCAAATGGAAAAAAGTGTCTTATTATCATCTTCGATTATAAGAGTATGAATATGATTATTTAATTATTTTATATTATATAAGAGTATATATGGTCAAATAATCTCATGATTCAATTTAATTGAAATAGATTAAATTGATATTCTACCAATCTCATCCAAATCTTTTAAGAATTATGTATGCGACGAGTTTTGTAAATTAAATTCAAGATTTAACCTAAGTAGACCAAAATTATTAAACAATAATAATATTGTTATTTTTATTCATTTTATTATATTATTTTATTAATTAAATGTTTATTTTAAAAATATTAAATAATCTAATATTTTTTTAAATATTCTAAAAAATCTAACATTATAAATACAAATTTTAGCCAAAAAAAATATAAAAAAAAATATCACTCAATTAATCTCAGAATTATTTTCCATTAGATTCAACGATAAACTTGTCAAAACTCAATTTCACCTGTATACTCTTTGTTATAGAGAAATATTGTCTCTTGTAAATAGAATTGAGATAGTATTTTCAAGTTTTTTTAATATAAACAAATTAAAGGATAAATTATAGTAAAATAAAGATGATAACAAAGTGAATTAAAATTTTATAAATTAAGTATTGTAAAGATGATATACAAGTGTTTGAAACAAGTTTTTTGCTAAATAAATTTTTAATTAGACAGGTTATAAATCAACTCGTTCATCCTGTTAAACACACTCAAATAACTAAATGGTTTTTAACACTTAATCAAATAACTTAATAGTGTTACAACTAAAAGTAGAACATATTTTCTCATAGATTTATATAAGAGTAGAATCTTACAACTTCTTTTTTAATCATGCTTTGTTCTGATAAATAATCATGGAATATGTTATACTATACTCTTACATAAATCTATGTAAAAAGATATGTTACACTTCAAACTTGTTTTTATTGAAATATGGCTCTTGCAAAAAGTTACTATATAAGAACAATGCCAATATTGTTACAGTTCTTGTCTAAATAGTACATATAAATAGCAAGAATCCTCATCTGTTGAGTTGGATTTTGAGATTAAATCAGGTATAAATTTAAATTCTGAACTAATATTAAATTTTATTGTTTGGATTAAACTCAAATATATTCTAAAATTTGAAAGAAAACATATATATCTAAACTCAAATTCTAAGAGATAAAAAAAAAAAACAAGTATAAAAAGTCCGAAAAGAAATAATTTTGTAGGCTTCGTAAATATGAAATTGTGGAGTTGATATAAGGTTGAGGTCTTAGACTTGGCTAAACTCTAAAACATAGTTTCAATATTTTTTTTTTTTTTTGCTTTATTTGGAAGCGTATAACAAAGCAAAGCTATGGTGTTTCTTCTTAGAAAAAAAAATGTATGTTATTGATGAAGATATTATTTAGAAAACAAAAAAGATGGTATACTGAAAGATGTAACATATTTAAAAGCAATATATAAGAAGTAAGAAAATTCAAAAGGGATGAATAAACATGTCAACATTATCAAAACTGGTATAAAAGGAACAGAAGGGAAATGTGTTCCAAAGGTGTTACTTAAATGTCTGTGATTAGAATATATTAAAATAAGTGAATTTTGATTTTAATTTTTATAACATTTTTACTTATCATTTTTCCAAAATTTAAAATTATTGTTTTTAATCTCTATGGAAATTTTAATTTTAATTTCTACAAAATATTATTTTATTTTCGTCCTTTTGAAATTCAAAATCATTTATTTCATCTCCATTACCAATACATTGGTCTAATTCAAACTTTCTCCCCATTACCAATCTTCCATAAATTATGAATTTATTTAGGATTTTTCACTCTCAAGGATATTCCTTTTATAACTACTGGTGCTAATTTTTATGCAAAGGTATATATGTGTACATTATTGTATACATGAAAAATTAGGTTTTTGGTAAATAGTTGATGGGCTCCAAAATGAATACCTGATGTTAGGACAGTAGTTTGATGGGTTGAGATTTGAGTTTTTTAAGTAAACCAGTATATTATAAAAGAAGCTGGACTTCCTAAAATAGGGAAAACACTCAATTCCATACTAATTTTATCAAGACCTAATATTAGCATAATATAACATTATATCCTTAATTAAGTATAGTGTAGTAATCCATTTACAATGATATTATTATTTTTTTCTAAGAAACACAAAGAAGTGGTGATAAGAAAGGAAACAAAAATCTTATATACTAATGAAATTGATAAGGATGGTGGAATTAGGATTAAATGACTCATTTAATAATATCAAAGACCAATAATGACAGTTAAAAGGACTGTATTATTTTGAAAATTGTTAAAATTGAACCTAAATTTGCTTTTTAGGATATAAGGAATCTAGTCTTTCAACAACAACAACAAAAAAGTATGACAGGAATCAGGATAAAGAGTGATACCAAGTTCCAAGCTAAACCTGCAAAGTGATGATTTAGTCCAAAGAAAGAAGTTTAATCTGATCCTATCGAAAAAATGCAGTTGAAGAAATGAATGGAAAGGAGAAGAAGAATGGAATCAGAGTGAAGTGAAGGAAGCAAGGTGACTGTTTGTTTACCTAACACCCTCGTCCTTGTTGGTGATATAGTTGCTGCAGCAAGTACAACATAAAGTCACTCTTTTCTTTATATTAGGCTCCACCACACACCAATATGCTCATTTCTGTACCATCCAAACCAAACATCACCTCCATGTGACCAAAAAGTCCATCACAAACTCTATCTCTGCCACCCAAAACTCTGAAACACACACATGCTTCTTCTTCTTTCTTTCCTCAACCATGCTTCCTCTCCACCCATCACCTAATCAAACCACAAATACCATTCACATCACACTACTTTGCAAGATCTAGCCATGTATCCACAAGTCATCGTGGTAATCATTGTAATTTTGTGATCATCATTCAGTTCAGTTCATTCCTATACCACACATACATACATAATACATATTGATTTCATGCAGAAAATTTGAGATGGGTGTTGGGGTGACATAGCATAACATAGCATGATAGGAAAAAAGATGGTAAGAAAAGAAAAGGGATGTTAGGGGTGTGACATAGCATAGCATAGCATAATAAGGATGATTAATTGGAGGTGAAGAAAGAGAGAACTTTTGTGCAGAGACATATCGAAATCGGTGTGTCAAATCGAGGCATCAAAACATGAGAGGAAACACTGTTGTGTTGGAAGAACACGTAAACCAATCTGTGACTGTACATGCCTGCCTGTGAAGCTCTGAGCTGTGACCTCTCGTCAACAACCACTCTCCTGTTAATTTGATGAGATGAGATGATATGTGCTTCAACCATTTATATATATATTTATTTATACAGACATCATAGGAAGAAAGTAAGGAACAGTGAGTGAGTTATGAACACATATTTTTGCAGTGGTTGGGTGGAGACAAAATTGAATTTGGCAGTTTGTGTGAAAACGTTGGTAGCATTCCGTTTCGGGTCAGACTTTTCTGATTCGTGTAAACAAGATGCGCTTTTATATGGCATACAGTGAGCTTGCCACCCTTTTTTCTAATCACACTGCTCATTGCCAAATATCTCCAACTATATGCAAACACATATTACCCCTGTCCATCGTAAATAAATACTGTCATTATAAATAAATTTACCTATCATTCACAACAATATCCATGTTCTAAGTTCATAGATATTATTCATAAAATTCTTTCTTTCACTGTAGTGGATTCAATTCTCATGTAGTGTACTGACAGACTTACGTGTTTAATGGTGTTTGTTTCTGATAAATGGTATACATATAATATAGATTTCAATGGTTCTTGGTATTTTAGATTGCATAATATGATTCAATTCATTTTCAACTGTATAAAAATTAGTAAACTTAATTTATTTCAAGAGAATCTTCTAGTTTGAGAGACTAAAGGCTTGAATTAACGGAAATATGTGTTCATATATAGAGATTTATTTCTCGAATGGAACAACTTTGAAAAGAGATGCTGGTGGAAAATAAAAAAGAATTAAGATTTCATTTAACCACGTTTCATGCATTTTTATTTAAATTTTTGTCTGACTTCAGATTACTGTAGTTTTTAATTTTCTAACATGCTTACCTCACATAGAATGGTTTTAAGAATCATACCTCAAGTATATTCATAAAAAAAAATACATTAATTTACTTTTTAATATATTTTTTTGTGAAGTAAGGATATTTTTGAACTGAGAATCAATTATCAATATCTTAATAAGATAGATATTTATTTAATAATTTGATCTTTCTCAACATATATTTTATATGCACGTGATTTCTCATACATATTAAATAACGTCTAACTTTTTTTTTGTCAAGTATTATTTTACTTTCGGTCTTGCATATATCATTTGTAAAACTCCGATAAGTTTTCAAGCATTAAAACTTTAGTTCCTCAAATAATTTTCTATTAAACATATTTTTACTGACATAATAGTTCTCCTGTTGTTATATGCTGAGATAATTTAATTCAACTTTTAATTTATCATTATATCTTATACCAAAATGACCAAAACTGTAATTTGTAATTCAACATATAAACTATCAACATGGTATCATTCATTGTAATGCACATCAATAAATTTGAAAGCATTTGTAAATAAACTTCTTTATGAGAACTTATAAAAGAAAACAAAAATCATGAATTAAAATTAACTTATTTATTATAAAAATATTTTATTTTCTTTTAGTTTTTTATTTCTGTAAATTCTTCCGAAAAAAATTATTTAAACATATTATAGTAGATATTTAATCAAAGGTTGAGAGAGAAAGAATAGCATAATTTTAGTATTCATAAAGTACCTAATTGGCAAAATTGGAACCTTTTGGACATCAATTAACAAAATTACAAGAGAGAGAGAAATAATTAAACCTTTTATCAACTTCTTTACTGTATCATGCAATCTCTATCTCTTGTCTTCTTTTAAAGATTTTTATGTGAGTTCGGGCACAAGAGAAAGGATTTGCCACTGATGATTTTACAGGGAGACAAAAAAGTGTTGTGATAACATTCTTAAAGGGATTTTGTTAACAAAATTTAAAACAAAGCCAATACAAAATCATCCCTAATGCAAACTAATTAAACTTTTTTAACGATTTTTTTGTTAAAAAATGGTTACATTTATTTCAGTGTGATGATAGTTTTTTCTTCTAAAATATTTTATTTCATCTCAAACGTGTTATAAAAATATTTTTCCGTCTCAACTATTAGATTTACATGTGATCCTTTCCTAAAATGCTTAAAATTATACAAAACGGTTGTGAAATACTTCTAATAGATAAAAACCAACATAGAACTAATAAAAAAACTTCATAGATAAAAAAAATAATTTAAGAAATTATTATGTCCCGAAAAGAGACTTCTACTAACACAGATAAAAGTAATTTTTATATATAAAGTAAATAAACTTAACATAATTGTAATTAAATAACAGTATAAAAATATGATTACACGCTATCAAACTTATCTTATGTTATTTTTTTTTAACAACAAAAAAATATATAAATAAAAATATTTGAAGAGTGTTCTAATCCTATTAAAAAAAAAGAAAAAAAATTCTTAAAACGTACATAAATGTACGGACTCATTTCATTTTAAACTATTGTTGAGATAAATTATATTATAAAATTCAAAAATTTATAATGAATTATATATCATATGAAAATGCAATGCTCATTTCCTGTTAAACTGTGGTGTGCTAACTTTTGAGATTGTAATCCTTTCGATTTGCTGTTTTTTCTATACAATTACCAAAATATTCTGTCAAAATAGATAAACAAAAATAAATTCTAAAATTAAATAGTTTTCTAGAGATTGCAACTTATTAATGTCATCCTTGATAGATAAGTTCAACTTTTCCAGTCCTAATAAATACAGAATTAAACAGGCTTAACAATTAAATAAATTCTTGTTATATTCAAATGTTTAATATTTTCACCTAATAATTCCAAATTCCAAAGTCTCAAACAATTATGGAAGAAGATAACTGGTTACGATGTTTACACGCTATCAAACTTATCATATGTTATTTGCTTTTAACAATAAAAATATATATAAATAACAATATTTTAAGAATGTTATAATCTTATTAAAAAAAATTCATAACGTACATAAATGTACAGACTCATCTCATTTTAAACTATTGTTGAGATAAATTATATTATAAAATTCAAGAATTTATAATGAATTATATATCATATGAAAATACTCCTTTTCCTGTTAAACGGTTGTGTGCTAACTTTTTGTTTTTTTGAGATTGTAATCCTTTTGATTTGCTGTTTTCTCTATACAATTACCAAAATATTCTTTCAAAATAGATAAACAAAAATAAATTCTAAAATTAAATATTTTTCTAGAGATTGCAACTTATTAATTCTAATTTCTTTATTTTAAAATTTAACTCTCCTTGACCCGAGTTCACTTTTCCAGTCCTAATAAATACAGAATTAAACAGGCTTAACAATTAAATTAAATATGTTGTTATATTCAAATGTTTAATATTTTCACCTAATAATTCCAAATTCCAAAGTCTCAAACAATTATGGAAGAGATAACTGGTTATGATGTTGTTCTTCCAATAAACTTTTTTCTTTCAGTTTCAAATTCTGTGATTTTTTGCTTGACTGATGAAAGAGGCTAGGTCTCCCTTAGACCCTAAACATGACCATGACAATGATAATCCCTAACAAAATCAATTTTACATTTTCACTGAGATGTACCATTAGCAGTGCTGCATGTTAGTCCAAAAAAGCTGCGTCATGAACTAATAATTCTAACTTCTGATTATTCACACGCAACCCATAAGCAACAACGTATGAGCACATCACCGTTTATCTGAACACTTCTTCCAAATTCTAATAATTAACTCTATCGCCTGTGCAAATTAGAGCATACAGTTTCTTACTTCATTTTCGGTTCACCAATAACTTTTTTCAACTGACAATAATAGCATAACGAGTAAAGCACATCAATAACATCATTTGCTTTAAACTAATTTAGGGGAAAAGTTACATATGATCAGGTCAACAAAGTCATAACATCCATACTTGAACTCATAAGCAGTGTCTTTAATAACCCTAGTAGTAATACACGCGTAGAGATAAATAAGAAAAGACAAAAAAAGGACAGAACGATCGAAATAGACAGAAAAAACACCATATCTAAAAGCTTTCCCATGCATCATCATTCAGCTTTCCACTTCCTATATCTGCAGAATGATGAAATATATATATATATATTATTAATAATAATAAAAGTTATGATCACATAAAAGAAAGAAAAAGTTATTGCAAATTTGCAACAGAAGCAGGTCTAATGTGCGCACCAAATAATAACATGCACCATGCTGGAGTGAATGAAGAGTGACACCCCATTGGTTTGTTAGCACAGGTTGACCAGTGGCATGGATGAGCACAGCATCATCTCCAAAAGCTTCACGCACATTGAAAGGTCCCACAGCTACCTCGAATGCCACATCGTTAATGAACACCGTTGATCTCGCCGCAGCAGCTGGATCTCCCATGCCTGAGATACACACAAATATCTCTCATGTGCAAGTCGAAACACAACCTACCACAAGTCAACTATAGGCTAAGGCCAATTAAGGCCATGCACACGTGACCTAAATTCATGCTACCCATCTTCTTCAACCTAATCATTTTAAAAGTTTTATATATTTTTATCACATCAATCCAGTTATTTTGTTTTTTTCTCTTTCTTTCTCTTTTTATTATATAAAATATTTTACAAAAAAAAAAAATACTGTTGTTACTGGTGTGGTACTCACTTCTCATCCTGCCATCCATAACTATTTTTTTAGATATATTGAAAGTAACAAGCAACCAAGCCCTATTAAGAATGTCACACTGTATATTTGTTACCAAGTGGTTCAGGGTATGGGAAAAAAATGCATTGTTCGAGTCATTTCTGCAACAATCACAATGCAAACAAAATTTAATAATACACTAACTTGTAGTGATGCTATGTTCTCTTCTGATACTTTTTTCGGTAATCCTTCATGTGTTAAACTAATATTATTAAAGCATAAAAATATGTTTTTCATACTGTAAATAATAAAAGAAATATATATCCAAGGAGAATGAAAAATTCTAAATAAAATTACCTTGAACTTGAGCAATGACGGGGGATAGAACAGTGGTTGTTGAGGTAGTGATGGGAGGTACAGCAGAGGCAGTAGTAGGAGCTGTTGTTGTGGGAGTGACACAGAAATTAAACAGTGAGGGCTGGTGCATTATTTTCAGACTCTTGTCTTGCTCTAGATCTTTCTTTGAAGCAGCAGCACCATGACCTACGATCTCACTGAGCAAGAGACTAGTGCAAGGACCAACGTTATGTTGAGGAGGTGATTGAAGTTGAACAACATTAGACAGCTCTGAGAAACAAAACCCTTGTGATGCCACCGTACTAGGTGCTATTCCCTGCCCATGATGTTGCACTGGGAAGAAGAAAGGTCCAGTTTGTGTGGCAGCAGCAGCAGGTGGTGGTGGTGGAAGCATGGAAGACTCACTGTGAGTCTGAAAATAGGTCTGGTTCACAGAAGTGGTTGGAGAATTAGGTACGACATCGGTGACGTTAGAGAATCCAATGGAGAATACCTTGGTTGGTATTAGTTCTTTTGGAGAAGATTTCTCAGAGGAGGAAGATGAGGATGATGGTGCAGTGATTTGAGGGAGAGAGGTGGGGTTTTGTTGAGTTTCAAGGTTCTGGTTCTTTGAGTTTTGGAGATGCCGAAGCTTGTGCTTGCTCCTTGATTTGCGGTTCTGAAACCAATAGAAAACATTTGCATCACCCACTTGGCCATACTCTTGCAACTGTGCCCTTATCTTTCTTATCTCATCCCTGGGAGGGTTCACCATTCCTGAGTTGAATATAGCTTCCAAAATGCGAATTTGCTCAGGCTTTGGATTCCACCTTGGCTTTGGTTCCGGACTTCTCTCTTCACAACCCGTACCTGTAGTGTTAAAAAAAACAAACAAAAAGAAGAGGAAAAATAAAACACATAATGCCAAGATCTTTATACATATAAAATGACAATAACAATATAAATCATGATATCTACTTATATTTTATGTATATAAGAACATGAAAATCAGTTTCGAAGTAAAACTGAAGTGCATGGTACATATATTTCTGGGTCTGGGTTGTAAATATTGTAACACGTAAAAAGATATTATGATAGGTAAACTAATTGATCTTTGGGTTCAGAATGGGAGAGGGTTTTCAAGGCCTGTCATAAAAATGGAGAGATGTGAGAGGTTTTTTTGGAGGTTGGCAAACCTGAAGTGTAAGGGCTTCTGTGGCAACCAGTTGAGATGAGGGAGGAGTTGATGTCATGCTGCCACTGGTGGTGAGGGTTGCAGGGCTTAGACTTGAACATGCTCGGCCAGTGTCTATTAGAAGAAGCCATGATGATGGTGGAAAATCACTGAACTGAAAGTTAGATATAAAAAACGGCCAACAAGAAGGGAAAAACAATCTAGAAGCAGCACTTTTTGTTGCTCTTGCTTTTGGGTGTGAACTGAACTCACAGGGCCAACAAAACGTGGCTTCTTATATAGCCTCTTCACCTACCCTAGCCTGTGTGTAACAGTGCATCTCACCGATCTTATCATAATGTTAATAACATCTTGGCATCTAGTACAAAAAAAAGGTACAAAATTATTCACATATATTGGAACTTAACACAATAAAATGAAAGATAAAAGGGGTATTAAATAAAATATATAAAAATGGAGGAAAGGGCAACAGGAATCGCCTGTGAGAAAGATGAACTAGAAAGGAAAGGGAAATAAATAAAAGGGAATGACGATAAGAGAGAGTACCATGTCTCCCATCCCCTGCTATATAGGTAGCTTTTGCATAGAAACAACTTTTGCATTAATAGTGTGAAGAAAAAAAGGGTTTAGTGTGTGTGGAGGTTCTTTAAAGTACAAGGAAATTCCCCCCGGACGAGAAGCAAATGGAACATGGAAAGGAATACATGCTGGGGACTTAATTAGGAATCTTGTTGTCTCAGAGATGACAGGGAAAAGGCTCTTAATGCTAGGGCTTTCATGAGTGAGAGAGAAGGGAAGGGGGAAGGGTGGGGTTCTGATCACTTTGTCTCTTTCTTTTACCACATTTCTTTGGGGGAAAGGAAAGGAAAGTGTGGCTGACTTGGGAGTGCTTGCAGTGTATTAATAATGGGCGGGGGAAGAAATAAGTGTTGGATTATTCTAATGGAAGAGGTTGTTGTGGAAATAAATAGGGTGTTTCAAAGTCAAGAAGGGGCGTGTACTACTAGTATGTGGTGTTTGATTGGAAAGCGGTGGTGGTTAGTAATTGCACTTTTTTGGCTTATTTTGGCCAAAGAATGGATGAACAACTTTGGATTGACTCGAGGGACCATATTTATTATCATTTTTACACTCCTATTTTCCCTCAATTAAATCCCTCTATACCAATCTCAAAAAACCATTATATAAATTCATACATCGGTTCACAAACCGAGAAAATGGAAGCCAGATTCATCTAACAAATCAAATGCTATGTACATACTAGTATAAGCATGCCTGAGTTCTTGTGTGCACTTGCTTTCTATCTCTTATGAATTCAAAATACTAAGGATTTCTCTTTCAATTTTTTATACTATTCTTTTTGTCTGTGAACAGCATTTTTATTTTATTTTTTAACTGTTAATTCAAAATTACTCTTATTTAATTCTGAAAAGGATTCCTGAAGTGACTTTTCACTTTTATAAATTTAGTTTCTAAAATATTTAATTCTCTTCTACAGAAGAATTAATAACTTTAAAATTGGAATATTTTTGGATTTTACTTTGAAAAATTAATTCAAAATTAAATTTCAGAAAGTTTAGTTCTTGATTTAGGAGAAAAAATAACAATGACTTCGAATTCTTGGAAAAAAATGTTATACGCATCTTATTTAAATAAGAATAAGTTTGAAATATAGTAACAAGAGATAATGCCATTTAATTAGTAAAGGAAGGCAGTGTAAAACAGTAATCACCAAAAGTTTTACTGATTCACTCTCCTACTCTTAAACAAGGAATCACATATAAATTCTAATATGTAATTCAGAAATAATTCAATTTGTTTATAATACTACAGTAATAAGCTTATTTAAAATGGAATTTTAGGTAGTGGCTTTGTTCAAGGGCCGGATCATCTTTGAAAGTTTCTCTAGCTGCTTGGTTTACTAATTAGAAACTGTATTGTCTTGGTATTTGTTGTGCTTTTCATGGACTTTGATTTTAACCAATGAATCACTCATATTTATCTTCTTGTAGTGAGTATAAGGTGTTGGAACCCCCATTTGCTTTGCCTAAGACTAAATCCAAATTTTCTTTGCCTAAGAGCTGCATACTCCACAGCAGTCATGCAATCGTGTTGTAGATATGACCCTGTTGCATACTTCACTACCCAACTACGTACTAGCAACCCTTACATACTTGACTCCACTATATATATTGGATATGAGTTTAAGATAGTCTTGTTCTACTGTACTAGTTCCTTGCTGGAGAGTATTTGACTGCTTCATTTCATCCTACATCACAGATCATGTAACATCTTGCTCCAATCCCATAACCCATGTACCCTCCTCATTTAACTTCCCAACTTAGTTTACACTATTCCACCAAGTTAACCCATATAACTATCTTAAGCTTTGTAATAAGATATAAGAGCCCTTGTTCAGATATGAAGTTCATTATAAAAGAAACAACTAATAAAACAAAATTGAAAGGCTCATCCAAACTGAAAAAATAGGGTCACTGGTCCTAAAACTTCTAAAATGTTTAGAAAAACAAATAAAAGATAACTTACAGGAGAGTGTTAGAGAACAAGTTCACAGATTAAAAAAGTACATAAATAAAATAATCGATTAAAATATGAAAACATTTGTAAACAAATAATTAAATTACTTCTCTCCCACTCATAGACAAGACCATTCACAAATTCTATAATAACGGCTTTCAATACGCAAAACTATATCAGGGGTTCAGTGCATTCTGATAGCTTACCAACAGTAATGCATTTCCTGTTATCCAATTATCAGTGTCTTCTGATATACGTCCTCATCTTAAACAGTCTACTCATCAAATCTACTAATACTTTACAACAACATGGACAAACATCCAAAATTTGATTTTTGGACCATAATATACAAACTGTTTTTCATTACATTTTTTGAGACACTGTTTTGCACTGTCCACATTTTTTTTATTCAAGTAAAAAAAGTAACGCATGAAATATGAAATATGCTGTACAAATAAAAACATATCCACTGGAGTGAACATATCAGGACCAAACACATCCAAAAGGAGGGGTAACACGTGACAGATGTGATATGACGTAGACAACAAAAAATGACGAGATTTCATATTGATTTGTCCAAATTCAAAGTAACAAGAATATTCGAAAATAAGCACATTTAATTTATTAGATTGTAACATAACATGCATGAGGAAGCAAAGCGACAAACAAACAAGAAAATGTGAAGCAGAAAAGTACATCCAAGAAATAGTACTCAATTAGATTGGATAAATATTGTAATGAATTTAAATATTGAAACACGTAAAAACCTTGTATTTTTTGAATAGATGCCTATTAGTATAGTTGTGGTTTGACTATGGGAATGAGTGAAGGAGTTTGTTTGTGTTTGTGTGGTGGAAAAAGATGGAAATATGATACAAGGTTGCGATTCAGCTGTCATTCGGAATGACCACACACTGCCTTCGGAAGATGCATGCATAGGTAGGTTGAGACCCTATATATACTCTTTCTTCTCTCTATGCAAAATCGTGGCATAGAAATGGAATAGACGTCAAGAAAAGAATCCGCACAAGTATGAAATCATACATTGCTTCTCTTTTTTCTTTCTTAGGAAAGCAGATTCATAAATTTACTATCAACTACATTTCAACCATTACTCAATACATATACTATTCACTGAGGAAAACATATTAATCATTAGGCAAAAAGTGTTTGAATAAAAGTTTGAAATCTGCTTAAAAAAATTTAATATTCATATATATTTTTTTAATTTCAAGACACCAGAAGGAAAAGTTCATCACTTTGAAAGTAAAAATGGCTTTTAGCTATCACCTATCACGTTCAAACGTAGACTTGATTACACTTCTGCATCACATTATTTCCTATGTTTATCTGGACTATCATCAACACTTTTAAATCACCCCATCCAACTGGTTATATAATGCAGTCCTCCAAATGAATGATATTTTATCAAATCGGTGTTCAAATTGCCATAAACTATAGCTTTCTAAGTTACATTTTCTCCTTTTCTTTGTCACATAAACAAAGATTATGTAGTATGTAAAAATAGAAATGTTAGAAATGTTCTACTCTTATATCGTAAATGAGAACATTTAGTTTTAACCTTCTGTCTCAATTTTAGAATTTCTTTTTCTCCTTGATAACACTGCAACTAGATAAAAAAAAATTCTTTCAACTATTCTAAATTACATTTTTTAACTATATTTTTCAATTTACACTCTTATATCTCTACAGAGTAATTTCTAAATTAAATTATAATATTTTTAAGTTGTGAATTATTAAAAAACCACGTATTATAATTTAAATTGTTTATCTTAAATCTAAATAAACTTTATAATTTTAAAAATATCTGTTTATTATAAATTTAAAGCATAATGTTGCATATGTACTAATAATATTTATTTATTTTAAATTTTAAATATTTATCCTCAACAGTAGCTATTATCACTGACAAAAGTACTTGTTTAATTACATCCTTTAACCCTTCTCCTGACACACCAGAGCCTTTAAAATCTAAAGTGAAGATAATCAGTTTATCGAAAAACGACCAGTACTATTTATGTCTTAAATCAGTAAGTATAAAATAATGCTTAAACTCTTTGCTTTTGGTTGTACTTTTGATTAATTTGGTAGTTCTAATACTAACTCGATCACGCTCCCAGTACAACCACATTTCAGCTGTCTTTATCTTTATGAATTAGAACAACAAAAACCAGTGCGAACTCGAGGCATCCACTTGTTTATTGTTGTAAAAATAATATATAAAAAAATACTGTGCTTGAAGCCAAAATTTTGTTGCAGACTTGAATTGTTTTATCATGATGCATCATACGTATTTCTACTGAATGTGTTAAAAGCTAATGCGATGATTAATTTCTTCTTAGAACTAGTGTAATCATTTTAAGGAACTGACATTCAAATTACTCAAACAAGTTTAAGTAACTTAGGATAATGGATCCAAGCTTAGCCTTAAGATTCAACTCAAGCTCTCATAACAACCCAAACAGAACCAAATTGGTTTAGTTACTTCCTTCGTATTAGAAGGTTCAGAGGATGAAATTTTCGAGTTAGGTTATTAATTGCAGAATCACAGTTCATGCAAGGTACAAAATGGTATTGAACAAGCTAGCTCAAAGGCATAATATATAAACATCTTCAGCGATTATGGATAAACAAGGGATAGTGAAAAGCTAGCTATGACATTATTTATGTATTTATGTGTGAATGGCATGCATTAAATATAAAGTTGGATGACCAGAAAGTGAGAAAAACTATATATTTTCTTAGAATCTACATAAATCTTTTCATAGGTTCTGACATATGAAAGGGGCAGGGGACCATGCATGGCGAAGTCTCTTTGCTTTCTCTGAATCTCTGATCTCTCTCATGCCTCTCTGTTTGGGGGAGACAGACAGGAAACTAGGCAGAAAATTGGGACTACAATCGCATCAAACAACTTTAGCAACTGAAGTAGACCTTCCTGAGAGGTAGCATTACTATACTTGTGCTTGATTAGTGTAGTGGCTACAACTTTTGAAACCCCATTTGGCGTTTTGGCCATAACTCCACTAACACTTTTTTATTTATTAATATAAACCTAGCAAAGTGCAAAACGTGCGCAAGCAAGTGTACCCTGTGAGCAATTATGAAGCAAAATCAAGCTATATATATAGTAAGTATATCCGTACCATGTTCCATATAGATAGAGGCATTGCAGAATGCAGATACCCCATTCCTTACCTGCTATTTTTCTCTATAATGGCATTAATTATATCTCTTTGATTTGCACTTGTAGTTGTAGTTGTAGGGGGTTGATTCTCTGCACCAGTGGCCACGTATGTGTATATGTATCTATCTACATATTTATTTATTGCTTTCCTTTCTAATCATCTTTTCCTTTTTCTGTTCCCACCGTTCTGTCTGCACCAAAAATGAGATGAAAATCAGTAAGTAATCTCTTGCTGGACCACCTCTGTAGCTCTCTAAGTTGTGTTCAAGTCTCTTCCCTCTCTGACAACTCACTGTTCTGATGGGAGCTGTGTACAAAAAGCTTTCTCCATCTACCTTTCTTACTGCTGGGATAAACATGATTATAGTTTGAGTATCACACAAATACAACTTCTAAATGATTGGAGACAATTTTTGAACTTCTCAACTCACTCATTATTATTATTATTACTATATCTCCTTCCAATTTCCCTTTACCACAATCTCAAACAATAAACTCAACAGCTTGTAATTAACAGTGTTTAAGTCCATGTTATACGGTCTTTAGGTATAGCAAAAAAAGGTGAAAAGAAAATATGATGCTTTATTTAGTCAAACAAAAAGGGAAAGAATGTTAAATTTGTACACAAAATGACACAAATATAGTTAAGGAAGAACCACTGGGAAAAGGGAAAAAGAAAGATAACTTAGTTTTTTTATGACAGGAAAAAGAAAAATTCATTCCCCGCTCTTCAGCTATGTCTACCTTTGTTTGTGGACAGAAAAAGATTAATGACTTACTCTGTTATTTTTTCATCCACCCACTTCATTGAACAAACCAAACAATTAGACAATTTGGATAATCAGCTTTTTCATCATTCTTTCTTCCTTCATTCCTAAATTTAAATATTGATAATTTTTTCAGGAGGGAGAAAGGAAGGTAAATCACCTGTTGGTGAAGTTTAATAAATACATCTTCTCAAAGGTTTAAATATCATCACTACTGTAATGGGAGAAAAAAAATATAAGAAACTGTTTGACATTTTTTTTTAATTGTCTTTGTATCCTCATCACCTATTTTTTTCAAGTACGTATTTAAGTAAAACTTTGATCAAATTTATTTTAAAACGATGTAATTTATGTTTGGATGTAATTTATTTATAGAGCATAATCATAGTTTGTTTATTTTTTAAGTGTTTTGAATACATGTTCATAAAATTGATTTTAAAGAGACACGCTATATTTATGTTTGGAGGATTTTAATATAAAATCAAATTAGTCCCTCAGAAGATTAAGTAGTTAAAAATTGTCAGTTAACTGTTAAATCATAATAGTAAAATTAATAAATAGAAAATAGAAATTAGATGGATTTGTTTGGTATTTCTTTTTAGATATATTTTCAAACTTTTATATGATTAATTAATTTTTAAAAATATTTCTTATCCTCTTCTCGTGATATTGTTAGTTCATGGATATATATCATCAAGATTTGTAAACTCTCGGCATAAATCATTTGTACATACATATGTGTATCTTTTAAATTCTCGGCATAAATCATTTGTAAATATGTATCTTTGTGAACAACTGTTAAGACTTTTATTCGGTAAGTGTACCGAGTCACAAGTAGTAGAGTGAGTTTTAGTAAAGATGTCGATTCCTCAGGGAACAGTTCTATTTTAGAATTTCAGCGTCACTGCTATGTAAGCGAGTTCAGTTTTGATGAGAGATTTAGTTTGATTAACAATTACTACGAACATGCAAAATAAATTTATAAGCAGTAAAAGAGTCTGAAATGATTAGAGAAACACCCTGGGATTGAACTCATC
>Ga0209700_100065_pt1 | contig 144626 bp, 57 predicted proteins | sample SiratroredBW_FD_187528 | JGI IMG/M metagenome (GOLD analysis project Ga0209700, IMG submission 187528) | Root nodule microbial communities of legume samples collected from California, USA - Siratro red BW (SPAdes) (version 2) | ecosystem: Host-associated > Plants > Roots > Nodule | place: USA...
TTTTTTTTAAAAAAAAAAAAAAAAAAAAAAAAAGAAACCAAAACTAGCATTTCTATTTTACGAGGAAGAAACCGTTATTATCTAAAGCTACAAAATAAAAAAAACATTAAATAAAACATAAAACTTACAACTTTTTATACTTTCTAATAAAATTCTACAGAATAAAAAATGTTAAAAAAAATTTACGTCAGAAGATATATTCATGACATCTTTCATGTTTTTAGGATCAAACCGCTGCATAGGGGATTTTACCCTTGTGTTATGTTTTTTACCCTTATATTTTAATTATGGTACCTCAAACATTTATATCCACAATAATATATACCAAACATTATTTATGATGTTTTACTTCATAGACAGATAGCAAAGCGAAGCATGAGATATATTAATGATATCGAAACAACTCGAACTTGATATAATCAAATAAAAATACAATATTGACACTAACTGTTATTTCTTTTCACTCACACCCGAAAACACTTGATATTTTCACCATTTGATTTTTGCATTTTGTAGAATACATTTTTTTTTTCCAACAATGGAGACTAATTCTCATAACAATATTAACAGTATAAATTGAAACTTTCTGCTTATTCTCAAGCTGACAGATCGTATGATCATTTTCACCATCTAGCTAGTCAGTATTATTGCTTCTGCCACTCCCTTATTTTTTACACACCTATATTTTTATTATTGTACTTCAAACATTTACCTCCACCTTAATATGCACCAAATATCATTTATTATTTTTACATACGCGTCCCACGGAGTTAAAAAGGTAAAAACATGAAATATTCGCAGTGAATCATAATGAGTCAGAAATATTCTATGAACTGGTTGATATAACCAAATCTAATTTATATTATACGGATCAGTCTAATGAAAATCATATAAAATTTTCATACTTTTTTAATGTTATACTAACATCTCTATAGGAAAGTAAATAAAATAAATAAATAATGTGAGGCAAGTAGAGCAACTTGCATTGAATAAGTTGCAGATATTAAAGATGACAGGACCATATTGATTTAATATCATGAAGTATATGTACTTAATATGTAATGGGCCTGCTATCAATTGACCCAATTTGTAGCATGTATCCCAAACCCAACTTCACACTCCTCCATGAGATCAGGAATCTTGACGTCATTACTTCATTTTTATATGGTGGACCAACTTAGCTACTCAACTCATCAACTAAATTGCACGTGATGCTTAGTTCCCTTCATACACATTCACACCCCACATATCTTGAATTAGAAAATGTTGGAAAGACATCCTCTTATACCTACCTATCCCAATACTAGAATTCAATAAAGGAGCCTTGCTTACAAAATGCTACTCCATCTCTCTCTTTCTAAGTGTTACATTTTTGAAATTCAAAACAATGTCAATTATTCTTTTATCATTTATATTTTTTGTTCTTAAACAAAATGAAATAACTGTATTTTACTAAAGTAAAAAAGTTATATTTCTTAGTTTTCTGGACTTAAACAAATAGATAATACATGCAAGCGTGTATTTGATGTGGTATTCAATAATAGGTGGTGACATTTGGTGTAATCTGCAGAATGTATTATGTCTTACGTATTATTTCTTTAATCTTTAATATTACAGAATGCAACTGTGCTTTATAAAAGAGTGTGATAATACAAAGTTTTGAATTTTGTTTGAAAGTAATAATTTGATTTTCATGACAGGAAGCAGCAGATTGGTGGGGTCTTGTTCTAAATCAAAATAGATGCTTGCTACGCCAGCTAACATCATTAATTCAAGTTCATAAATGAAGAGTGACGTACATGCAGATAATGGAAGAGCAATACGCAGGTCACTAAAAGATTCTACCAAACTTCATAAGTTCCACATATAAATTTCACCTAGCTACGTACCTCTAATTTTCCCGGATACAGATACAGTTTTAAAGGTTGATTGTAATGAGTATGTTGTTAATGTCAATGCTAATGATTGCCATTGTAAGGGAGAGCACATAGTACATTAATTAATTAAATATTTGATGTTGAACTTGGGAAATTCTACAATATTATGCTGCTAAAGCTAAAGAGAATCAAGAGGTGTGTTACTTGTACACACTGATGAACTCAACTCAACAGTTAACACCTAATATACTATTTGGACAAGAATATGATGGTTACATAATTATTTTGTGAGACATTATTTCTATTAGTAGCATTTTAACCTAATAAAGTCCTATAGCTAACAGCTACTCTAACTAACTAGTTTAACATACGACACCACACAACCGTGTATCGATGAGATGTTCAGAAGACAGAGGAACCAGACAAAGGATCATTCACCAAATTAAATATGTTACTCCAGTAATGCTTGTTATTCTCTTCCAGGTTCACATTGCAGAGGCTTCCATCCCCGTTCATCATTCCCATGTTTTCTTCCTCCGCTCCCAAGTTATCGTTGGACTCATAAACCAACCCTTCATCATCGTTGAGTCCTTCGAGGACGACACCGTTCGGGAGAGTGGGAGGAACAACGTTATGATTGCTGTCGTACACTGTAGCAGTGGCTCTAAATGCTTCCACAGCCGCCATAATATCATCGTCTTGCAAATGTAACACCGTGTTCTCTTTCATGAACCCGCTATCCATGTTTGTGCTGGAGAGAGGAAACATGTTGTTGTTGTTGTTGCTGCTGCTTTCATTGAACAGTACTCCAATGTTGTTATTGTTGGAGACAGGAAGCATAGTTGGTGTGGTTCCTGGAAAGCACAACGTGGAGGTTGGAGACTCTAGAGTGTCTTCAGTTGATAACATCATGGCATACATGCTATGCATCATTTTGGGGTTGCTTTCTTTTGTTGGTGGTTGTGGCTTGGACCATGAGCTTTGCCATGCTTTGAGGATGTCGAGGCAGGGTGGTAGAGAGGGTTGTTGCGTGGTGATTTTGTTGAGGACCAGCCTCGCCGGTTGAGTGTTGGAGCAGGATCCGAGGTTGTTCTGGACTTGCAACCTTGACTCTCTCACCAGTCTTGCTTCGGCTTCCAGACGAGCACTCTCCCACTGCGCCATGTGGCTGAGGTTGGCTGCGTCCTTGGATTGGCAACCGCCGGAGCCACCGAGCGCATCGGTTTTGGGCTTGTGGGTGGTGGGGTCTATCCCCATTCTGGTTAACCTTTTCTTCAGGTGTGTGTTCCAGTAGTTCTTTATCTCATTGTCGGTCCTCTTCGGAAGTTGAGCCGCTATGGCTGACCATCTATGCTCCAAAAATATTCAGCAAACAAACAAACAAAACTATTAGCAATGAACATTATATAACAGTCCATAGTACAATTACTTAGATACAGTTACAAATCAACACTGTTCTCCAATAGTAATCTTTGTTAGCATTGAATGGAAATTTTGAATTCTGATCAGAGAAGTGTGAAAAACATCCAACAAAAATCTAAGTTTGTTGTTGGTTTATAAATGGCAATGACATGATTTTGTAGAAGTTGAATGGCAAAATAAGGGGACTATATGCAAGTCAACTTTCCTAGTTATGGGGGGTCATTTATAATTAATAAAGTGAATATAGGACTTTCCTTTGTTATTTTTGGTTTAAGGGTCTATCACATCTACCACTTCTCTACCAGTGATTTGGTTTTTGCTCACCTGTTCCCAAGAAGGGCATGGAGTTGAATGATTGTTTGCTCTTCCTGCAAGCTGAACTTTCCCCTTTTAATGTCGGGTCGAAGGTAGTTAGTCCACCTTAGTCTGCAGCTCTTGCCACATCTTTGAAGGCCTTAGTACGTAAAAAGCAAGAAAGTATTAACACAGAGCCCCATAAAGAAAAGAAGAAGAGAGAAAGAAAAGAAAAAGGTTGTGGATGGAAGTACCAGCTTTGGAAGGCAAGGCACGCCAGCTTCCGTGGCCGAACTTTTCTATGTAAGCCATGAGCTTTTTGTCCTCCTCGGGAGTCCAAGGGCCTTTCTTCAAGCCCACTTTTTCACAGCATGGTGACCTACCCATTGGTGTTGTGGACCAATAGTGAAACGTTTGAGTTAGCGGTTTTGGAAGGTTTGGTGCAGAGAACAGGAGAAAGAGAGAAAAGACGACAAACAAAGTAAGGAAGTTCAAGGAGAAGGGTAAGAAAAGAACGTTATATATAGAGGGATACACATTACAAATCACTGTGCAAGTAGTTATGATGCAGTACGTGTATTTGTGAGTGAGGTTCCGTATCTTAATTTTAGACACCTGCGTGGAAAAGGGATAGTCAGACGAACGAGGCCTAATATATTTTCCCATTTTCTTTTCATTTTACTCACTTTTTCTTTCTATTTTTATTTTTATCACTAGTTAGTTTAATATATTAAAAATGTTTACAGACAGAACATATCACGTGCGCATAATCTGTTAGCGATTTGACTTTATTCTTCAAAAGTAACGCTTAAGATAGAAATCTGAAATCTTTTTAATTAAGATATATATATTTAGAACAATAGGAAATATAATTATAGGATTAACATTGCAATTAAGTGACATTAAGAAAAAATAATTACACTATTTCGTTTTGAAATTTTTTGTTTTTAAATTAGATGATATTTATGCTTCTTAATTTCTAAAATTGTTCGACTGCAAATAGTTGGATGATCATGATGAATGCGGAATAATAATCATTTTAACTTTCACATTAAGGAAAGATGAGTAAGTTATTCTCAAACCAACACCAGTGGCATGCTGCATTTAGAATATTAAGGGACCTTGGGGACTTTTAATCATGCTGATTTTCATATGAAAATGTTTATGTTTGTTTAATGTGATTTTTAATATTCAGTTTTTATATAAAAAATCATAATTATAGTTTGAAGTAATAATATTTTTTATAAATGTTGAGTGAAAAATTACAATTTTAAGTTTTCAAATTTAATTATGTGATCCGTTTATTATAAATTTTTCTTTGAATATTTCACGGGATTAAACCAATCTAAATAAAAATCCACAGTAAATTTATTTCTCATGAATTTTATAGAAAATTTGCAGGAAAAAATCCACAAAATAAATTTATAGTAGTGATAAATTTAATTGGTATACTATTTTACCTTTAAAGCTTCAGTATTTGCTTCAACCATTTTCAAACTTGTACTGTGTAAGTAAACAATAATTGGTAAGACAAAACCAAGTCAAACCTTTTTGTTTTAATTTTATTTGAGCAACCACATATTTCAATTAATTTTTCAAATCAGTGTATTCAGGGTAGATAAACCCATCTAAATGTCTCCAATTTTCAAACTCTGATAAAGTGAGATAAATGATACATGCTGCATATATAGGTGCAAACACTTGGGGTAGCATAATTGAAATTTAGGTGTAAATCAACAATGACCAAACAGAGAAAGGTATATTTTTCAAATTAATGTGTGAACAACTAAATGTAAATGAAATGTTTGTCAACCACCCTTATCATTTTCATTATCAAGTCCAAGAAGCTTGCTACTGTAGCAGTTGTTGGGTATATTATCACGACATTGTTGTTGTCGGTTCTTATGCCTTTGACGGCTGTGAAGACAATCCATGAATCTATTGTACTCACTCTTTATTCAGAAATATCTTAGACAAAGAAATAATTTTCGCATCTTTTTGGCCTGCTTGTTTAAGATATTTGTTACTCACTAACATAGATAATGAATGAATCTCCTCTTTATGCATGGTGATCAACAACGCAAGTGCCGAAGCTGCTTTCCAAGAATGACATATAGCTCTTGAAAATGTGAATGACAACTAATTTAGGTTGCAAAAGAGTGAAGAAACATATATGAAATTTTTATGTATGTATATGTTTAAGAGGGACATTCTTCTTCCTGCATGCTATTTTTTACGTCAATATAAATTTATAATCAATCTAGAAAGGAATTTTTGGCATCAATTCAAAGTTTGGTATAGAAAAAGTTAATTAAAGATATAGTAACAACTATTCGAAAATTACTCATATTATTTGTATATATTATTGTTAATTCAAATATTTATGTTGTTATGTTATTATAATAAAATTGTAAAATGATTTATATTTTATAAAGATTGTCACAACATTATTTTTTTTTTAAAAAGCTTTATCTTTCATATTGTTGAAGAAATCATCCATTCTACAATCGACAAAAAAAAAAAAAATGCGTATAATAACTTATATGAGATGGGTTGATTTGTACTACCATGAGATTGATGAATTTGTTTTATGAAAAGATTAAAAAAGTATTCTTCCAATCACAAAAAGATACAATCTTTAAAAAGTAGCATAAATTCGAGAATAATTACAAAATAATCTAACATAAAGAGTTATTTATTTCACCTGATCAATAACATTGTAAGAACATTTTTACGAATTAAAGAAACTAATCTGATATAAGCTAATGTTATTAACCAGTCAAATAGAACTTACGAATTGTCCATTAAGTCTAGATAAGATAATAAATTTTATTTAATAATGTATTATTGATTTTTTTTTTCATAATTAATTTATTAATTGATGGTTAAATTTGTTCCAAACCTAATTAACCCACCCTAAGGAAATCTCTAATTCTAATAGTATTGTTTTTTTAATTAAAATGTTCTAATCTAATACTCAAAAGAAAGTACACTTTACTTATTTATTGCTTTACAATAATTTTACAAATTAGTAACTATCAAAATGTCTTTGCCACGCCTAAACTTAATCACTCAACATAATCAAAACCTAACTCATACACAATCAGAATCATGGTGATGATTACAGAAGAAAGAGAAACAGAAGTTTGAAACCTCCAACAACCATGGTCAAAAACCTTCACCACACACCAACCAGAAATAAAGAAAAAGAAATGACCATCAAACACATAATCCACCATGGTTTAACCCCCGGTTACAACTATGTCACAATACCGCCTCTTTGTCAGCACCACGACAATGGCTTTTTGTCATCATTACAACTATGGGTAGGGAAGAAGAAGAAGAAAATAAAGGGTATGGAAGGAGAATATCACTAACAATAAAATAGGCTTTACAAGTGATGACCTACTATCACTAAATAGTGATGACTTTAATGGTATAGTCTAATTGTTGGTTACTACATTGGCATTTAAATCCTGAAATTTCAAGTGCAAGTGTGTACTTAGTATTCACAATAAATCCACAAATTTAGTTTGGAATTTAAATTAGTTTGCATATGTTTCTTCAATTTCAAAATGACTGCACATTTAAAAAATTTCTCAAATGATTAATTTTCATAGGTTTCAATATTTAAATTGTTTTCTCAGTTTATATATACAATGGTGGGTCATCCTTCCTTTTAATTTAATTTATTTTTTGCCGTTAAAAAAATTATAATGGTGAAATAAATTATTTATTGAGATGGTGATATTATTTTAATAAGGAAATATTTACTTTTGTTGTTAATTTATAGTCATTATGTAATAAATATGATATTTTTCAATTTATTTACTTTCATTAATTTATCGATTCACCATCTAGTCGTTACTAATTATGATGATCTTAAGGTTGTGGCATTCAGTCAATGCTATTTTGTAATTCGAAATGTTAATTAACACAAAACTAAAAATATTTTCTTTATACATGTAAAATTTATCATCAATTCATGATAGATATAGATTTTCAATCTATGACAGACAACTCATGAAGACCTTTCAATATGATGCCCACGTTTACATCATGTGCTGCAAATTATACAACGTAAAGCACGACTTCTTCATCAACAAATTATAACTAAGATAATCTATCATGTTAAATTTAAACAAAAAAATTGTGCAATATAGTCAAACACTTTTCTAAGTAAGATATGATAATAGTCTATCCAATTTTATATTAATTTTTACTTTAAAATATATAATGCATTTTGGTAAACTTACTATCATTGAAATTTTGTAGTTATAAGTAAAAATTTATTTATATTTTCAAAAATGGTATTATAAGTTAAATTAAAGTTAATAATACATAGTTTTAAAATTTTATAAATTCTCTCAGGCTTTATCTATTTTATAAAAGAATTAATTTGATGAATGGATTGATTAATTTAATTTAATTCTACAAAGAGATGTTGAAATAAATTAACTTTATACAAAAAATATTGTCATAGAAAGTTTATCTCTTATTATCCATATATAATATATAATAATGATAAGATTTTGAAAACAATATATTTAATAACAAATTACCGACACTCCTCACCGTCTAGGTCAAATTGGGTTAACTTTTACAGTTGTTAAATTTTATTAATAAAATTATTGAATTATGCATATTCACATAAGAAAAGTTTAAATAATCAATTTATACAACTGTAGATATTTAATGTATCAGAAAAAGTACTTAATACATTAGTTAAATAGTTTAATAAGTATGCACTGTCAATCAATTTAAAGTCAATATTAATTAATTTTAATATGATTATTATAAAACCCAACAAAATTATTATAATTCCAATCTGTGAGTAGATGATGGTACAAAAACTTCAATTTGACTGTGTATCCATTATTTATTTGATTTTAAATAATATATAATGGTACATTGAGATTTCAATTAATTTTAGATTATATGGTCTGATGTAGAATTCAAGAGATTGGAACTCATGTTTGAATTGATATAATATATATATAGCTTTTGCACTACTTTACAAAATTGAAAACATATTCGATAAACAAAAAAATTGATTGGAAATAGAGATGCAAATAGAATGAATGAAGCAGAAGATATGGTGATGGAGAAGTACCAAATGATTTTGTTTACTTGGTATGCTAATGGACATAAGATTTGCCTGCAACAGATAACATATATGTATAAGAAATGTTATAACCTCTGAAGACAAGATACCTCAATATGGTGTAATGGTTCTGATATTTCATAATAGCATCCACCAAGAAGCAAGCAATATGTGGACCATATGAGAGGAAAAGAATTTGTATCTACTAATCAAGATCTGTCGCTGCCTTGCATGGCAGAACTTAGCACACAACATATACATATACATTAGACTTTGAATTTAATATGGTGGGGTTCTACACGCTGCACTCTCACAATATTTTCACATTGCTTTTTCCATTCATTTACTACTGTTTGGTAGAGCCCATGAATGTAATGTTTCTACAGGAAACGTGCTTCTGTGTTACATATATTTATATAAACTGACATTAATTTTATTACAACATTGACATATGTAGCACGAGAAAAAGATTTTTCATCTTATATGTTCATCTTTCTTTGTCATAGATCCATATTAGGTTTCCTTTTAAAAGGAAAAAACCTAATTTCAAAGATTTTGCATGCTTCAACAGTTATATGAACTAGTAAGGGATGTTGGCCCGTTTGCAGACATCTATATATGGAAATTTATATACACCCATTGAAGCTAATATTACATTGGTTCACAGTTTCGTAAATTAAAACAATCATTACAAATTATTAATCAATTTTCTTAGTTTAAAATGTTATCTTTTATAAATCTTTCTTTAGGTAAAAGTAAATTAATTATTAGTAGATAAATTTCTAATTTATAAGTTTCAAGTGGATAAACTAGTTTATTAAGTTAGAAATGTTGGATAAAACTAAATTATACAAAACAACATAACTATATAAGTTCTATCATAAAGAAATATTTCCTAAACAAAAATATATTATTATGTGATTATAGTTTTATATTTTGAAAAACATAATTAAACTTTTATTAAAATTTTAGTGTTCCAAATTATTATTTTCTTAAATTGTATATGCGTTTTATTTGAATAAGTCATTATGTCTAAATCACTTAATCTAATGTCAAATTTAATTTTTATTGATTTTTCAAAGACTAATTTTTTATTTATTATTTTTCAAAAATTATATTTTTTATTTATTAATTTAAACTCTTGTCACATTATTTTTACAATTTCATCGTATCTAATTTTCATATATCACATGAAATTTTGGTTACTTCAATTTGTAATGTTAATTTTTTTTAATTTGAATTATAAAAATTAAAAATTAATCTAATAAATATTAAAAATAGCGTAGTAATTAATTGTTTTTATGAAATTAAAATACACGTGATAATAAATATTAAAATACAACGAATAGTAATGAAAAGAAAGTAAATAAGTTAGACTATAATGTAGTTAAAGTAACTTGAAATTTATAACCTATAGCTCTTTAGATAAACTACCTTAAATATCCTAAAAACACTTTTGTGTGGGTCTAATAAACTAATGAAATAAGATAATAGTTAACTTAAACATACTCATAGAGTAAATTATATAAATACTAGGTAAGTGTCTTCTGGACATGGAGTATGTTTTTATTTTATGAGTTTTTAGAACAGGTTTGGTAGAAAAAAAAAGTATGCTTCACAATCAAAAGTTTTAAGAATAAATATTTTTAGAAATAATTAAAATATTTTTATTTCTCATAAATTATAGAAAGAATTTTTATAAATATTCCTTAAAAATATTTTTTTTCTAAATATATAAGAATTTTTCCAAAAAATATCCTTTTAGATATATGATTTAATTGTTTATTTACTTTTTTGTAAATTTCCAAAAAATAATTATTTACTAGTCAAGAAACTTCGTCCAAAACAAAATTTATTATTTTAAGTATGAAAAAAATTTACGATTATCTTAACATGCCAAAAGTGTTCCTTTCTCCTTAGTATCCTTCACTGCGATAATAAATTAAATATAAATAACTTTTAGAGAACTTTTTGGACTTGATTAATTTTGATTAAAATGTTGTTTTGGGAAAATAAGAAAGAATGTCATCCAATTTATTTTTTTAAAAGTAGAGATTACCATGTTGTCATTACATATTAAAAAAAACATAATTTTTTTAATGTTGAAACAATAATACTCTTAAGCATTTTTTAATTATTTCTTTGATGATTTTCAGATAATTTAAAAAATAAGAAGAATAGTGTTTAATATTTTAAAAAATAAAAAAATATATTTAGAAATTTTTTTGAATTATAATAAATATACTAAGATAACTTATTAGCATTATTTTAAATTTAATAATTTATCATATTGAATAGAAATATTTTAAAATTTTCTATAACTAATGAGCTAAGAGGTAATCATGGATTTTTTTTAATCATTAGTGTTTTCTTTCCATGTTTGGAAAGTTAAACTCTCACATAATAAGTTAAAAATGTTTTCGAGAAATACACTTTTTAATTTTTTTTATTAAAAAACTATTTATATATGAAATCATCTAATTGACCTATGAGATCCTAATTATATTGATACTCCAAAATTCCAATTTTTGAAAATTTTAATTAATATAATAATTTACATTCTGGAAAAATGTTTTTTTTTTTCATTCTACCAAATACACCCGTTAACGTAAGCAATTTATTTTAGAAAGTGAAATAACAAATATTAGTTATAATGAAAGAATTAATGATCGACATCACATGCATGCTTCTATAACAAACGATTGATATATATATATTTTATAACCATTGGAATCATTTATTTTTATTTTAGGTAAGAGTACTTCATATATTTTCTAAATATTGAATTGAATATTATGATTTTAGGAAACAAGATTTTTCGTTCTAACAATTTTAAGCTCACAGTTGGATAAGTGCTATCAAATGAAAGAAATAATGAAGTGTTGAAATTCAAGCAAATACTAATTTGTTCTAAATATTAATATTAATATATTTATTTTTGCCTGCATTATCTATTTATTGATTAGCTAGGTCTGAACACAATAATACGAAATCATAATTGTCGAAATAAATTCTTACTGGAGCATAAAATGGGTTCCATCTTCATATTTACTCCGGTGTCACCAAATTTCATTTCTTCTTCAGTTTACAGATCTTAAGATTAATGCACGAGTGAATGCAATGTAGCATCACAGAAGGTTCAGCCTGGTATTCTATCTAACAATACTCCAAGTTTGTTGTGTGTACTTTCTCAGTGCATTCTTTTTTTATATATATTTTTTCTTGGTGCAAGTATCCTATTAAATTTTGAACCCTAAATCTCTTGTTAATCCTTCTGAAAAATCTTAGATGTATACTGAAATAATTTCTAGAACCCAGTGGAGATAAGAACACTGTGGAAGATGTCAGGAACTAATAAAAAATTGATACAGATAGAAAGTTATTCAAGCTAATAAATACATAAACGTATATCGACTTAAAGACTTACTGACAACCCAAAGAAATTCATGTTGAGTAAGAGATTGGTCCTGACTTGTTCAATTTTGCCGAAGCCAAGATAACGAATACGTCAAGTTTCTGAAATGAAGAAGATGAAGATAACTATATGCTACTTTTTAATGCTAATATACATTAATAGACCCAGAAAAAAAAATGTAGAGGACAATACTTCATGTATATATATATATATATATATCACAAATTATATCATATTTTGAATAAAATATATCGCAAATTACATTGATATGTTATTCCTGCGTCACAATTTTTAATCATAATTCTCGGTATCCAATGTAGCTTATCATTTAGTGAGCACGTCCAACTATAAAATAACATATAACTCATAAAAAAACATACTAGCAGACACTATTCTCACTTTCTCTATTCTTATTTTTATTTTTTATTTTTTTTTATGTTAGACTGGTTTATACAGTTCTACCAAGTCAAATGCAGAAATTCCTTTATCTTTTAATTACTTTTGATACCTTAATCTACATTATTATTTCATCAACAAAATCATTGTAAAGAAATAAGACCACCCAAAAAAAAAAAAGGGTTGAAATACGTTTTAAAATTTTCTAATTTTTCGCCTGAGTATACACGGTTATAGGTGACATGTACGTAAAGTGAAAAATCAAGGAAAGCAAAAATAGTCGGGATTTTAATTTGGATTTGTCTTATTAGATAGACTATATTTAATTTTTGACTAACCGTTTAAGTTTAACTAAGATTATCATTGAAAAATATGTAATATTCTTTCTTAAGCTATTCCGGGTTCAATATGATATTATTTTCTGATACACTTCTAATTTAATGTAATATTATTTTCCTAGACAATCCTGACCTAATATAATATTATTTCCCAAGTCATTCCTGACTTAATGTAATATTATTTTCTGAATTACACCTAACTCAATGCAATACTTTTGCATGAGTCATTCTTGGCTCAATGCATTAGTTCTCTTTCACAAGTCACTTCTGGCTCAAGATAGTAATAAATTGTGAGTAATCAACACATCACACTCACTAGAGAAGGTAGCATCTTTTGATATATACAAGATTTAAGTCTCTCTTCTAGTTTGTTAAAATGAACATTAACTGTATTTTTACAAAGCTTTTAAGACACATGAAATTTTACCATAGTTTCAACACTTGTAAATTATAACTCTTCTTATTTTTGTTCTCTTCAAAGTATGACCTTTTATAGGCTTGGAAAAAAGAATTTGACACATTCCCTTTTGTTGTCGTTGAGTAGCTTTGAACTCTCTTCATTGTCTTGTGCTTCTTATGCTATCATATGATGAGCTTTGAACATTGAGAAGCATTTTATGTATTACATTCAACACTAATTTTCCTTATGTTCTTCTCACAATCTCTCTAATAATGGCAATACGTATATTCTTTGGTAGCAAAACCTTTTACCTTAAATAGTAGTTAAAAATGCACATTGTACATGACAGATAACTGAGCCAAAGTTGAAAATAACTTATGTGAGGAGAGTTGGTGGATGTTGCATCTTTGCTCTAAAACCAAGAGATATTTGAAAAGTTGCTTTGTTATGGCATTGTTCCTATAGATGACAGACGTTTGAAGACATTTTTAAATTGACAGACCTTAAGTTTCAGGAATATTCTTTAATCTCTCAACAACTTCATGGTCTTTCATTGTATGTTTGTTTGATTTTCAATTCTCAACTATCAAATGTTGTGGTACTTTTATCATTTGACAGACAGTGTACTTGTATAGTTTGATCTTAATCTTATCAGACGCAACTACATCACATGAAATTTATTCAAAAGAAAAATAAAAAAGAAAAAGAAATAGGATCATGGGTGGGTTAGACCAAATCCATGAAAAGAAAGAAACAAAGCAAACTACCAAACCAGCCCACAAGGGTAATATGAAAAAAACAAAAGAACAAAACTAAGGAAACTAATAGAACAATTCGAAAAAAGTCAATCCCTTATGTTCAAAAGGAAAATAACAAAAGAAAGAAAACTAAAATTGATGTTTGCAAACCCCTCCACAATCTCTTCTTTTTTTTACCCACTCTAACAACCCCTCCACAATTTCTTCTTTTTTTTACCCACTCTAACAAGTTTTTAGCAGCCTTGAAAGCACCATTCATCAGTCACCTAGGTTTCTTAGAAGTTTGAACACACTCTTCAAACTCATTCGAATCGCTAGAAAACCCCTGCTCCATCCAATTGTTCCAAACTTAAAATCAACTTACACTCATTCTCAAAATTAGAACAAAGAGCCTAGTTAACTTAGAATCAACTTACAATTGATTAAAATTTGTTTAATTAAAATAATTGTGACGAATATAGTCAAGATATCTTTATTTCCAAAAACACAATGTTAATATATTTTTGTTCTACAAAACCGGCAGATTAAATCTTTTTATTTTTTAAATATAACATCTATTTGAATGAACACATTTTTATCATATATATATATATATATAATTGAAAGTTTTTGTTTTTTACAATTAAATATTATGCATTCAACACTTAATCAGACCATTTAATAAGAACAAGTTATAATCGCGTAAAGTACCTAATATATAATGCAGTTGTAGAAATTATTGTTAGAGAAGATAAATTATTCAGTTCGTTTTTGTTATCATTTTAACATAAAAATGTTAACTTCACATATAATATTCTAATCATAGGATCATATAATGAGTCATAGACCATCTAGAAACAACTGATCATGATACCGTCTGAGATATCATTAAATTGCTCAAAACTTAACAATCCATCTAGATAAATTATTCGGAGCTTAACATCTTATTTGTTCTAATCTTTTTAAAACATAAAATTAGAAAGATAGAAAACCCGTTAAAGTTCATTACTTTTCAATGACAAAATAAAATAACAAGTGCCTGGTTTAGACTTAATACCGAATTAGCAATTTATGTATTAATAAAATGAAAAATATATTAAACACTTTTAATTATGTGTGAATTAGTAATTTCAGACTTAATAGTTATAAAATTACCCATTTTAAGAAAACTTTTAAAAGAGTTAAGATTCTATTTTATTTGACAAAACCAAATTGAAGAGACAGTAATTCTAAAATTAAGTAGCAGTTCTAAAATTAAGTAGTAATTATAGAAATAACATATTTTAATTAAAAAATATATATTTTTTGTATATATCAGTTTAATATGATAAAGTAAGATAAAAATTTAAACCAAATTCAAGTTTAAATAAAATTAGAATAATTTTTTAAAAATATTTTCATTCGAAGACTCAATTTTTAAACATTTGAATAAATTAATCTAAGTTAATTTTGAAAAAAAAAAAACTATTTTAAAGAGCGAACCAATAAATCAACATTATCCTAGGACCTATTTGTTGGAAGAAAAAAAAAAGTTGTCATAACTACAAACTAGAGGAATGAAGTGATTAACTTAATGTGTGTTGGGATTAAAACTTTAGAATGGTTTGTCAAATATAAGTATTGAATTGAGGTATGTTTTGTATTGGATTGGAAATCTGTTGTTGAATTTTTCTTGAACTTGAATTTGTTTGGTTTGAAATAAGCAAATTTGGTTAGATTAGTTATTTCATGTCATTTATATGTTCTTTCATACATTTTAAATTTATTGAAATGTGTGAAAATGTTTGTTTTGGGTTTTAAAATTGGTCTTAGAGAAATCTGAAAAACGGTTGTTTCAAACTTGATTCCCTAAGTGAATTTCAATGTGTTCAAAAGATTCGCTAAAGTTCCTCGGAAGCTTAGAATCCGTCTAACAAATCCAAACCCAAATGCAATTTAGATGATTTTGAATTAAATCTACTCAACGCATTGAGTTTTGTTAGAAATTTTTTTATTCACAACCATATGCTTAATTTTTTAAATTATTATAATTGTTTATGAATATGTTTTGTGTAAAAATATTAATTTCTCATATTATAATTTTGATTGACATGGTGTATGGTAAGTTGATTTAAATTGTATGAAATTATAAATATAATATAATAATAGAGTTTTGGTATATAAATTTTAAATGTTACTGGCTTTAATTATTTAGATATAGCAGGTTATATAGGATGAATTCTTTTTTTGAAGTAGAAAATGGTTATGACTAAGAAACTGAAAAAATTATTAAGAATATCATATTTAAATTGTTTATAATAATTAAACTTAAGAATAATTAAAGTTATATTAAATTATTTTTATTTTAGTATAAGATAATTTATAAAAATAATATGTCAGAGAAATATTTATACTTATAATAACATTTACCCAATATTTAGATTTTGAATGGACCGGAAATCTATGGAATAAATTTTTCAAGGGAGTGTTCGAAAAAAATATTTAAAAACCTAAAATTTAGGAGTTGAAAAGGTCAAAAGGTTTATAATGTTTTCTAAACATGTTATTAATGTTTATAGCTCGTGCCATCAAACCAATTACAAAAGTTAAAAACAGTTATATTAAATAAATCCTAAGAAATTTGAAAACTATATTTTGTATTTGAATCTAAGATTTGAAAGTTTTCATTACTATTCATTTTATTAATATCAAAATCCCGAGATAATTATTGTCTTTTTTATTAACAGTTAAAAATAAATTAAATTAAAAAAAATATTTTAAAGATGCTTAAATAATATTTATGTGACTAAGGTAAGTAAAGTGTGAAAGTATTTGTACAACTTTTTTTCATTTAAATCATTGGGTAACTGATCATTGTAAATATTACGTATAAATAATTTTCTCACACCGTTCATCAAGTTAGTGAAATAAAATAAGTCAAAAAATTATTTAAATCTATATATGTTTTTTTTTATAACTGCAAGGTTTTTTATTTTCAACAATGATAGACAGTCATGCCAATAATACTTTCTATAAGTCCCAATATTTATAGCAAGATAATTTTTAATTTCTTTCTTGATTGGGTTGATGTTATCACAATTTTGTACTACAATCAACTTGTCATCAGAATCCAAAACTTCTTATTAATTAAGTTTTAAGTATATAAAATAGAAATTTAATTATTTTATTATTTATTTAATAAAATCACTAGGTTTTTTCAAAAAACAAAAATATTGGAATTTTCTATAGTTTTAAATTTGTTTAGCAAACTTTATATCATTTTCCTTATTAGATCTTGCCAGATAGAGGATGAATGAGATAAGAATGGTTGATTAAATTTTTCATCTGAATAAGTTTCTATTTTTCTTTCAGAACTGTGACCTCTATTTTTTGAATTTTGTTTGCATGATATGAATTTTTTTCTCACAAATCTGATTAATAAAGATGAATTTACTCTATAACCGTAAGTGATATATTTAGTTTTTGAATTACGTTCCGAATATAAAGTATAAGACTTTTCTAACTCTTCTTTATCTTTGTATTTAAAGTCTTCAAGAATGTAACATTTTGAGATAAGGAAAGTTAACCTAAACTCCGTAATTGGTTTGACTAAGATATTGGGGAAATGAATAGATGTGGAGAAACTAAAATGCTTATAAAAATTTGAGAACCCTATGGTAAATAGCTATGGAATGTTTGTCATGGATTTATGAGGTTTTCTTATTGGTAAAGTGGCTTTGATACTTTTGGTATGTGGAGTTTGAGGAGAAAAGCCAGATGAAAATTGCTTGCATTTCCCCTTGTTATGGGTTAATGTATAACTTACATACCTTGAAACGGTGAATGGTTATTTTGAGGAAATGAGGATTAGGCTGAAAATTTGTATAAAAAATTGTCACTAGTTCATAGTGTTTAACATAGTCACATGACATTGATAGAGCAACTTTATACCTAGTTCCAATTAACCTGTGCCTATACATAATGTTGATCTCTTTCTCTTCCCAAGAAGCACCCTCTTGTTTGATGAGAAGTTGAATTTTCCATCATCTAAATCATCTAGCACTTGAATCAATATTCTATCTTTTGGCCAATCAAGTTAAGTAAAAGCCAATTGGTAGCGAATAAACTTCACATTAATAATAACAAAAATAATGTTTTAGCTTCAGAAGTAAAACTATAAAGTTTTGAGCTTAAACTAGTTTGCCAAGTACTAATATGAAGAATATTCTAATTCCACATTTAAGCTACACACAATCATAATAATTATCTTAACCACAATGTTAATCATAATCATTAATTTAACCACAATGTTAATCATAATCAATATTGGTTATGTTAATGGGAATTTGGACAAGGACCATTGGAAAGATTAAAGGGTCCTCAACATCTCCAACATGTGCATTAATACTTAGCTTCAACTTCCTTTACTTGATTTAGAAGCATTAAGGTGATCTAGAGACTGAATCAAGAAAAGCATAATGCAAAAATTTAAAACAACCAAAAGCCAAAGGATCATTGCAGCATACCCTGTACATCCGAAAGGCTATATCATGTGCAAGTTTCACTAGTTGAAATGAGAAACCATCTCTATAATCAGGCCTCCAATTGAAAGAGCAAAAAAGACCTAAGTGAACCTCTAAAACCTTTTAGAAACCATCTCTATGATCAGGTCTCCATTGGACTCATAACCCACGACTTTTCCCCCACAAATTCACCCTCCACTATAACATCAGACTCGTGTCTTCTCTTTCCACCATGAATTTTCTCTCTTCATTGTATTTTCTCCTCCACCGCAACATTCATCCATTATGCAACGCACATGTGCATGAAAAACTACCGTATTCATTACTTTCTATTTATGGAAGAATTATGGATGGATACCGAAAGGTTATCACGATCTAAAATGAACCTACACAAGAGAATGATACTAACTTCAACTCAAAAATTTAAGACATTGAGTTTAAGAATCTTCTTTCTATATGTCACTCAATTTTTGTATTTCTACACAGGTATGACACTGATAATCAAACTCACATTTCTCCTAATCATTCTCAGTGCATGTCTCCATAAAATACCGAAAATACATCTTCTCTTATAGGGACTCCTTCAACTATCAATGATCTAGTATTCTGACAATGTTGATTCTTACCATATAATACATTATCCAAGTAATTTCACAAGTAAGACAACATATGTAAGCAATCCATGTTGGTTTTACTTCATATTATATTCTTCGTAACAATAAACATATATTTTTAACCAATCTTTTCTTATTCTTCATAACTCCAAAAATCTTATCACTATTTCTAAGTTTGCAAAAAATAATAAAATTTATTTTGAATTTCAGGTTAACTCTTATTATGTTGAAAAACAGGATACAAATTAGATTATCATTAAGAATACATGCATTCTGGGTATGCCAAGGTATGCCTCATATTCTTTTCCTCATAATAATACATACTTTTAACCAATCTTTTACATGTTCCTCATGTATCCAATCAATCTTATTAATTAGTGTTTCTAAGTGTGAAGAAAATAATAAGGTTTATTTTGAATTTCATCCTAAATCTTATTATGTTAAAAAGGCAGGATACAAACTAGATCATTCTTAAAAAAGTTCTTAAAGACGGACTCCTTTTTTCCTCAATTCCCATAGCCTATTGTTCCCACCACTAACAATACCACTATCCTACTGTTCTCACCACTAACAATACCACTATTGCTTCTGTCATCAATTTTTTACCTGATTGGCACTCAAAATTTGGACATGCTTTAAAGCATGTTAGACTACTATAACATTTTTTTTTTAGTAAAACTAATGTTTGTGTTAAAGAGAAATTGCATCAATTACCTTTTCATAATTATACAATAGTTTACTCTCAACCTTAAAGTTTGCTTATATTGATTTACGGGGTCCAACTTCCATTCCTAGTACACCTGGTGAGAATTGAAATTTGAAATTTTTAAAATTTTAAGTAATATAATTATTTTAATAAAATTTAATTTTAAATTTTTCAAAAATTTATTACTCTATCAACATAACGTAGAAAAATTCTTTTTTACAAAAATAACCTTTTAGATTGGTCATAACTAAAACCAATTTAAAAAAAAAAAAATTAGTTTTTCAAATCGTAAAATTAATCTTTAAAGTGTAATTTCTAAAAATATTGCTAGAATCAATCCAGAAAAGTATTATTTTTTTTTTATATGCAACTAGTTCAGTACTTGTTCTGATGTAAAAATTAATTTTTAGCCTATTTTAAAACTTTTTTTTTCTGAACTAGTTTTGATTAAGCCCACTTTCTTTAATTGATAAAGGCAATAAATTAATTAATAAATAATATAAATAATTGAATAAAAATATTAAAAAACTTGAATCTTTGCTTCATTTTAGATTATAGAAACAAAAATTATACGTTGGTACGGAATGATATTTGAATCTTGTAGGTAAGATTTTTTTAGCTAATTTCATGAATAAAAGAAATATAATTAGAGAGTGATACCCCAAGTGTGGTCTGAAAATTTACCAATTAGTTAATGATTCACTTAATGTTGTCAACTCCTATTCACTTAATACATAATGAACAAATTTTTCCATTAATACAAATACTCATTATATGATCACTTGTTTGCTAAAGATTTGTTATTTCATTTCTAATATTCAAGCAACAAGTTTTAAAGAAGTTATTTTTTACTTTATTGGATTTAATGTCATAAAATCCAAAAATGATGTTTTTGTCACAAATAACACTTAAATTATCTCACTAATCATCCACATAATGTTGCTATTGTTGGTTGTAAATAACTATTTTTACAACAAATTCAATGTTAATGACAGTTAGTAACAATGAAAAGTTAGACTTGTTGCCAAAGGATTTCACCAACTTGTTGGGTTTGACTTTAATGAAACTTTCAACTGTATGATCAAAGCTACAATTTTTTAGATTGTATTAAGTTATGCTTTAGCTAACCTAAAGATGGTGTATATGTCAAATTGATATTAAGAGTGTTTTCTTCCATGATGACATACAAGAAACTTTTTTTAACAAAGTCATTTATGATGTTAAGCAAGCATCGAAGTCATGGTTCAAAAAACTTAGTACAACTCTCATTTGTATAGGTTTTTCTACAATAAAGAGCGATCCTTTACTTTTTACTAAATTTAACAATGTTTATATTATCTTCATCCTTATATATATGTAGATGACATTATTATAACTAGATCATCTTCTACCGAAATAACCTATTTTATTTCATCTATCATAATTTTTTACATTAAAAGATTTCAATATATTACATTATTCTCTTGGCATAGAGGCTACATGGACAAATCAAAGAGGACTTCACCTCTCCCAATCAAAATATATCAATGAACTCCTCCAGCGAGCTAGCATGCAGGGGCTAAACCACAACCAAATCCTATGATAACTTCTCTACGTCTCACTAAAGATAGAACAACAACCTTTGAAGATCATATTCTCTACAAGTATATTGTAGGTGCTCTTAAATACGTTATCATCACAAGACCAGAAATTGCATATTATGTCAAAAAGATTTTTTAGTATATGCATCAAACACATGAGCATCACTAGAAGGTTGTCAAATACATACTTCGCTACTTAGTTGGCACCATCTATATCATGGTCTACATATTCATCCTTCAACTAGCTCTCTAATCATTGATCTTAGTGATGTTGATTGGAGATCAGATTTAAATGGTCGAAAGTCAATAACTAATTGTTGTGTTTATCTTAGAGACAATATTGTATCATAGAATTCATACAAACAATGTGTTGTTTCTCGCTGTAGCATATAGGTAAAGTATCGTAGTATTACAATTGTATTATTTGAAATCACATAGATTTTTTCTCTCCTAAATGAACTTCATCTTTCCTGATATTTCAACAATATACTCAAATAACACTCAAATAAATTAAGTACAATTTTCCTAGCTACTTATAATCCTGTGATACATTCTCACTCCCATCATTTCTAGCTCGACTTATACTTTATATATGATTTAGATTCAACATCAGTCAATTTATGCTTTTACAAGTTTAGGTATAAAATTAAGATGGAATATAATCATATCCTAAGTTTAAGAGACGAGAATAAAATTATCAAAAATATATTTATGTTATTATGTAGTATATATATATATATAACACATCCGTGAATTTGTCTTAAGTTGAGTGTAACTAAAATGTAAAATTATGATTGTAATACTTAGTTTAATTCAAGGATTTTGATTGATGGAACGAGTAATAAAAAACGTGATAATATTTTGACTTTATATGATAAGTTAATACTTAATATTATTTGAAAATGTTCAAGAATCAGGGTCTCAAGACGAGAAAATTGCTACTATTTAGTTGGACAACTTTTTCTTGATATATGCAATATGTCAATTTATTACATTACATTGTTGCTTATTTAAGTTGCAAGTACAACATTGGGAACGTTACTCCTTACAGTTTTTTCATACCTATGCCGTATGAATTGTCTATATATGCAACAAATCACTCAACATTTCTTTTAAAAAAATCTTAGGTTTATATAAAGAATTTCACAACTTTTAATAATTTTAAATTAAATTGAAATTATATATTTTTAAAACTGTTTTACTTTTAATATTTTGTTTGAATAAAGTAATTTAAATTTGTTAAATTTTAATTTTTTATTTGAATAAGGTATTTCAATTACCAGCAAATATGAAAAATTATTTAAATATAAAAATATTTGTTAATAACTCAAAATTATTAACATTAATGAACATTTGATGTTATTTTTGGTTAAAATTCATCATGAATTTTTCAACATATTTGTAAATTTTTTTTCTTGATTGTCATCAATTGAATTATTTTTTATTAATATTGATCATTAAGACTGACGTTGATCCAAATTATTTGTATTGATGATTGGATTTTTGACTTTTTAATTAATTTCGGCTGTAAGAATCTTTTCAGTTGACATTGATAAAAAAAATAGCTTTTATTAATGTTACCTAAAAGTTTTCCTAGTTGACATTGAAAAAAAGTTCTAGCAAACTGTTTTCAAAGAATAACAATAGTGTTGTTAATAAAAAAATAATCACTACAAACATGAAAAAAACATAATCACGGAAGGCGTCAACTAAAAAATTTAATTCAAAATTACAAAAAAATAAATTTTCTACCATTAGTTAAGAAAATCCTAACTAGTATTGTGCAATAAATAATAGTGGTCTATTAGTAAAAATATTATTCTAATAATTTAAATCACAAAATTACGCTCATCATCATCAATGAAAAAAATTATATTTAACATTAATCATAAAATAGTTATTCCAATGATGTTTTAATTTTAATTAAGTTGACGACGAACTAGTTAAAATTAAAATAAAATAAAAAGAAAAAAATTAAAAATACGAAGAATTTTAAATTATTAGTTTTTACTAGAATTTAAACTTTTTTAATTTTTAAATAATTCAATCACTATAATAAAATTTTAATTTCTTTTCAAATTTATTATTGAATCATCTTATTTCGTGATGAAACATTTTGAATTCTTCAAAAATAAATTACCCTGTCAATTTTTTTTTATACAAACACTATTACCTTTTAGATTGGTCATAACTCAAACCAATTTAAAAAATTAGTTTTTCAAATAGTATAATTAATCTTTAAAGCGTAATTTCTAAAACGATTGCTAGAATCAACCCAGAAAAGTCTTTTTTTATTTATTATTATTATTATATTACGACTAGGTCAGTACTTGTTCTGACGTAAAAAAGTAATTTGTAGCCTATCGTAAAAGATTCTTTTTCTGCACTAGTGTTGATTAAACCCACTTGCTCAAAGTGATAAAAGTAAAAAATAAATAAATTAGCAATATAACGTTGAACACAAATATTAAAACATACTGGATTGAAATAACTCGAATCTTTACTTCATTTTAGAAAATAAAAACAAAAATTCTATGTTGGTAAGGAATGAATGAAACTGTATTTGAATATCTTTTAGGTAAGATTTTTTTAGCCAATTCCATGAATAAAAAAGTATAGTTAGGGAGTGATACCCCAAGTGTGGTCTGAAAATTAACCAGTTCGATGAAATCCTGAATGTGCAACTCTATCTTTTAGGTTAAATTTAGTTAAAATGCAACCAGTTGCTAGTAAAAAGAATTCCTCATCTATAACTCTGGTCAGATATTCACAGGTTTCTGAAAATATGTAACTGTAGCTTTGTTTTCTAATTTAATTAATATGGTTAGCATGTGCGTATTTTATCTGCTGCTACAACGTAAATTATTATGTTTCGTACACTGTCACACAGAGTCTTCTTTCTCCTTTAAACTCATTTCTTTTTCTTATAAGACGTTATAGTTTCAAATTTGAGTTATTTTCGTCCCACCTCTACTTTATATCTTTTGTGAAACGTGAGAGAATCGTACCTGAAATCTAGCCATTTTCATGAATATTACCATTCTCCACAATATACATAGCCTTGCAGTTTAGTTGTCATGAATCCAACTAACTTCGTACGTAGTTATAATGCAGAAAAGTTATATCTAGTTTTTTTTTCTTAAATGTAATCTTGTAAGAGGATGCTCCAATTCAAAGTTAAACCGTGGTACGTTTGGTTGCATATTTAAGATGCACTTCATCACTTGTCCCCTCCTAAAAGTAAAGGGAATCATTAGAATGAAAACTATAACTCATAACTTACACTACTTAACCAAACATGCACTTGTAATATTCTTTTTAAGTGTGTTTTCTACAAATGCAAATAATTTGAAACTAGCATCCCTACATTTCAACTTGTGTGCACGTATGTAAGGTATTGTTTTCTAAAAAAAAATATTCATGTAAGGAAATTGATTAATCCATTTTTTTTTAACTTCATCTTAGTAAAGAATTTTAAATCTCTTTTAATATCACAAAATTTTATTGACCCGTCTTAGACTTTGGGATGTTATTAGTAAAAAAGAGGTATAAGTAAGAGTTTTATGTTTTCATACCAAGTGGGTCACATACTTAGTATGTAGTTATTCACAAATTCAAAAAGCGACTCTAATAATAATCTATTAAGATTATAACTTCAAATACTTCATATAACTAATATTTAAATGAATATTTGTTTAAAAAATAGATGAAATACTGAAATGTTCTTTTTCTATTAAAATATTAGAAATTAATTTTTAAAAAAATAAAAAAATAAATTAAACAGTCTTATCAAGAAAAGAAAAAGAAAACTGAAAAGTTCTGTTTAAATTAGTATAGAAAGCGAGCAAAAGTTTCCGTAATTAACTTATATTTTATAATTTTTTTTTTTTACTTGATCTAGGATTTCATATACAATCTCTTACACAAATAACTGAATTATATATTAATACTAGATATTTTCGTACGTGATCTTACAATAATTTGATCTTGAGTGACAAAGTAAATTTAATAAATTTTTAATATATCTTAAAAATAAACTTTAAATTAATATAACTTTTATAAGGTAAAATTTATACTTATTTATATACTACAAATTAACTTTATTGATATGAAATCTCTATCATTTTCCTTTATAGTTTGTAGACAAAAGGAAAGTACTATTGCTTAACACATGGAATCTCAAAATTGAAAAAAGAAAAGCAAAGACATGCTTTGTTCATTATACCTAAAGCATACCATGAAAACGACAAGGTATTACCCTAGTTTTTTCTATTATTTATTATTATTATTATTATTAATAATTATTGTTATTATCATGAAAAAAAGATGCTTCTGTTATGAATGCAATGTATCAGTCACCGTGATGTACATCGCCATGTGAATTCCCACAACCGCCTGAATTTTTTTGGAATTGATGCATGCTAGGATGAAGATTTTACTCACAGGTTTTCAGAAATAGTAAAACCTTTTTAATAATTTAATATCAAGTGCGCAGTACATATGACTTCATATGAAAACGATAACTGCATATAACTAGTTTATCATCTTAAAAACCTTATATATACTGTATCTTCACATATTCAAAGTTTAAGGAAAAACATAAAATAACAAGAAAATATATATAACTAAAAGGAAAAGTCATGCACATTAATTGCTATATTAAATTAACGAAGCGTCAAATCGATTTAAAGTGAAACATTAATTTTATTGTTCAAAGCGTGATCCAATAATAAATGAAAATTTTCACAAACATTTATTGCTGTCTTTAAATATACCCCGTAAACTTATTTTTAACTTAGTGTTGTGTTAATAAAAGACGTTGTGTAGACAAATGAAGCTTTTATAATCAAGGTGCCATAAATTGGTTCAGCTGTCAGAGTTTAATATACATAACAGATCTTTAGTGACGATTATTAAATACAATTTGGAGGCACCAAATTTAGGTGCAGAGCTATTACCATCACCTGCAACCACATGGGTGACGATAAATCGTGTTAATTCTGTCACAATTGTGGTGAACTGATACAGTTAAGCAATTATATGCTGCATCAATGTATTTTACTGGTATTTACTCACAGCAGATACACACATTAACAATTTGTACATATCAATTTAACTGCCCTGAATAATGCCCTTAATTAAGGAAAACAACATCCAACTACACAACTCTATGTCTTTTAATAATTCTAAGTTAAAACAACAAAAATGAGAATATAATCTTTAGTTAATATCTATATTCATATAACTTTGTTAAAGAAAGCAATTTGACCTCCTTCATAGCTAAACTCTGTGTTTAGCATTGTCTTGCATATTTGAATCAATAATAGTCACACGACATTTTATTATCATGTCCTTATTTAAAAGTACTATCAAAATGATATAATTTTTTATTATTAACAAAAATAGGTTGAGTTTTTTTTTTTTTTCTAAAAGACTAAAATAAATAATATATTAGAGGAATCATTAATTGTTTTGAAATATTATGTAATTTACTTACAAAATATATTCTTCAAAGATAAAAAATATATAATATTTTTCAATTTATAGCTAGTTCTACACTGATGAAGACATTAATGTTATTTAAATTTATTAATGTTTTTGATTTTGTAAAAGAAATAATTACAGTTTTTAAATTATTTCAAGACATTATCGATAATGGTACTTAGTTTTAAATAAAAATATAAATGTTAGATAAGACTGAATAACGTGCTTATTCATAAATAAATAAATTGATAAAAGAAATCTCAAAGATATTTTTAATATCGCATGTTTGAGTAAAATAATTTTAATATTTTAAATTTGAAATTGACGGCTCTATAATTTAAAAAAATATTTAATTTCTTTGGTAAAACAATTTTTTATTAACATCATCAAAATGAATAAAGAAAAAAAATATGTAGCTCGATATTTGATCATAATATATAAAATTAAAGTATAATTTTTAACAAATAATTTAAAATAAGGATTAAAATTTTTTTTTTAAAGATTTAAACATAAAAATGAATCTTATACTATATTTATTTATTATTTATTATTTTGGTTCTCATATTTTTTTGTCTTTCTATTTTTTCTCAGACATACCTTTTTATTGTCCAGACAGTTAAATGAGGACGTTGTAGTCAAAATGTAATATTACATTGACATATAAAACCCTAAATCCTAAACATATAAAGACATGAGGTCTAATTTTGTTTTATCATAAGAAGATTATTAAGTAGTGAGAATCTCTTATCAATCCTTGGCTAAAACATTTAGTGAGGGAATATAAAAAAATACACGTTTTGGTTAAGAAACAATATGCTAATTTCGAAGGAATATATTCCTTTCCTAATTTCTTCAATATCCCTTTGAATTCTCTTGTTAATGTGTGTTACACTACAACATTTTTTCACTGTGAAAAGTGTAGTTTAAGGTGAAAAAACGATGGCCTTAACTTTAGGCCACAGTTTGGCCACGATTTTGAAATTGTAGTATATTCAGCCGTGGACGTAGCTCAAAGCCCACAGTTTTTTCAAAAAGTGTGGTCTTAGCCTAATACAATAAGCCACACATTTTGTTCGTGTTTTGGCCACATTTTTTCGCGTGTTACCTTTTCGTCAATGTTTAGGCCACATTTCTCTCATATTGTTACCTTTTTGTGTCAATTAGGCTACATTTTTTTAGCTGTTACGCTTTTGTGTAATCCTTCATACCACATTTGTAACATTTCTAAATAGATTATGAATATATTAAGCCGCTAATTCATTTTTAACATTATTATTATAATATAAAAATACTTCATAAAACTATAGAAAACAATTATTTTTAGTAAATTGTAGTTGAAGATAACATAATAATACTCGTAACATTTAGAAATTCAATTAAATGTGCATAATTTATTTCAAAACATAATTAAAACAACTAAAATATTTAAAATTATATTCCAATGTTACCTAACACACCTTGAAAATTGCAAAAATTATAAGGTATATAAAAAAATATTTTATTTATCTCTTCATTTTATGTTTTCTTCTTCAAATGAACTTCAACTTTACCCTACAAAAAGGTAAAAAAAAAAAAAAAAAAAAAAAAAAAAAAAACCTTAGTACATGATCTTCTTCAAATTTATGGAAGCTTGTATAAAATATTTCACAAATTTAGATGGTTCCAATGTATACCTCATCATCATCAGGAACATGAGTTGCAGCTGAGGAACGTGGAGCAACTGCACTACTTTCATTGTCTAATGCTCGTGCTATCATTTCTTCTATATCATTTTCATCCAAATCAGTATTTTGCTACGAATTTCATCACTGCCTCAAAACCTTCAAACTTCTTGACCATATCATTTCTTTCAATGGCATGTTCCCTTTTTAGAGCATCAATTTTCTTGATTTTTCTTCAATGTTGTGGTGTCATAGTCTTTCCATAACAACGAACTCGACCAGACTTTTTTTTTCCAAACATTGAATCAAATGTTTTTTTCCCCAGATGCACTTGAATTTTCAATGGAACGTTGAATCTTAGACTATCAAAAAATATCGAAGATTGAGAGACTCACCAGAGACGATGGAGAGCACATCGGTGACTATAGGAGAAGACGCCAGATGACAAACAATGACGACAATGAGGAGAGGATGGTCGATTGGAGAATAGGGGAGATGAGATGAAAATGTTGAGAGAGTGAGGTAGGGGATGAGGTAGTGTAGATAGAGGATTTGTGGTGGTAAGGTAGGGTAGACAGAGGGTTTGGCAGCAGGAAGGGTAATTATTTTTAATTTTAATACCTTTAATCTTTGAGCGGGAAGTCTAATTTTCTAATTTTTTTAAGAGCGGGAAGCCTACAATTTTACTTTTAATGTTTTGGTTTTACAAGGGTGAGTAATAAATTACATTCAGAATATGTGATTTATACTATAATTTATATAGACCACATTTTTTTTTAATTTTAGGGCACACTTTCTTAATGTGACCTATGTTTTTTAATAGGATACAAGAGAAAATTGTGGCTTAAAATGCCCACAACTTAAAAAGTGTGGCCTAAAATGAAAATAAACCACACTTGTAAAAGTGTGGCCTTTTCTACCTTTAGGCTACATTTATTTGTTTGTGACTGATAAAAGTGTTGTCTAAAGTGATAAATATTGTAGTGGTAGATTTAGGAACTTTAGAATTATAGCCTATATGAGTATTTTATATTTCATAATATTTAAGTATGATTTCTTTATTATTTCTATAGTTGAATTCAAATATTTATCTTGATATTAAGTAAAATATGAAAAATAAGATAGTTAACTTTTCTAACTTTCCATAGTCCATAAAAAGTTTTATTGACTAATGACTTAATGTAAAAGTTTGTTTTAGAAATAACAATTGATATTAGTTACTTTAGCAAAAAGGTATTCAGGAAATTAGTTTTATTTTTAACACCATTTAAGTATTTTCTTTTAAGATATAATTTTTCTTTTCAAAACATCATTTTATTGGATTGTTTTAAAATTGATAAATTATGAATAATATCATAATTTCATAAAAGGTTTGAAAGTTTTCATTTTTACTTTGATGATCACTTATAATTGAAACTCTTATCATCTCAAATATGTTGAAATAATATCAAAATGATTTACCATGTTACAATTGGTTCATCCATCAATTTGGTCCACCTGCATCTGATTTATATATTCTTAGCTTGGAGGACTTATGTACTTATCATGTATTAGTATCATATTTAAACGAATCTGATACAATTTAATCTCATTCAATATACTTTATGACTATTAACGGTATCTCTATAACGATAGATTATATAACATATATTATGTTGTCAATCTCCATAATTCCTATTTATTAGGAATAACTCAGCCCTGACCTTAAGAGGGCCTATAAATAGAGATCAGTCTCACAATAACTCTTCACTCAATCTTATATTTATTCACTTATATTATTTTTATTTCACTTGATACTTCCTCAAAATCCATCCTACTCATCAAAAGGCTCTAGTCCACTTTCGACAAGAACAAAAACAATTAATAAACTTTAAAACTACTATAAGATGAATTCTAAAAAAATTCACAAATTAAAAAAATAGAATGAATCTTTAAAAAAAAAAAAGGCTTTTCAAAGTCTACAAATATATGAAAAACAATTTATCAAATTTGACATTTAGTCTATTATATTTCTATTTTATCAAACTAGCAAAAACCAATATATTAGTTAACCACATTAGTGAATTAGAATTTTTCAGATCAATAGAACCTTAAAAAATAATTGATTATAATGTGAATACAATAAGATAAAATTTGATTGAATAAAGATTTTTACAGAACTTGGGAATAGTAAGGAGATTAAAGTTAGAAAAAATTGTACATACAAATTTTATATTTGTTCACTCCTTTTCAAGAACTACATCCAATTTCTTTTTTCAATCAAACAAACCACTAAGCACAATATACAATACAAGTCAATTACACAAATTACATCAAGAGTCCATATTACACCCTACAATAATGAAAATTGAAAATTCAAACCTATAGAAACACAAATTCTGCAACCAAATAACATATCAAGTTCAAATATCATAGAAAACTTTGTAATAGATTAGACAACTCTAATTCGTGAGGAACAACTACTAGTTCATCCAATTGCTCCAAGAATTTAATCAAGACATTTCTTGCTCAAAACATTTGTTCTTCAAGTAAACAAATATTTTTTTGGCTTAAAAAGATTTCAAAAACTTCATATTTCACACACTTTTGGAAACAAATATTTATAAAACCATATTTTATCTGTTTTAATTGGTCGAACCTTTAACCGAGTCGATTAATTAAATAAAATCAATTGATCATGTTGAATATTCAATATATTAAATCATCAACACCAAGGTTTTTCTTAAAAGATCCTTTGTAAGTAAATTTGAACTAAAAGATTTTGTATGGAGTAGACGATCATTTAGCAAGACACACACCCAATTGGATAATAAGTATCTAATTAAGTTAAAGACTAATTTAAAATATAATGGTATAAGTGGCTAAAGTCTTGGTAGCTAATGTGAGATACCAATTATCTTGACTTAATTGATCACTAAATCAAATCATTACTTTTATTTTGTATTTATTTGGCAACCAAAACTTAATTTGGTGATTATTTTGGTCACAGTTAGTAATTATTTATCTGGTAGCTAAAAATTGGTCTCTAAATAGTTTTTTTCTTGTAGTGATTACATGTGTTTGTTTGTTGTTGTTAAGTACATATGCAAGAGGGGTACTATTTTTTTCTTAGGGTATCCACATAGATTTGGGTTCTGATACATTATGATTGGTGGTTCCTCTTAGGAATGCCAATAGGTGAAGCAGAATAATAGAATGCATGTTTATCTTCTTCATTAGGTGTCTTTTTGTAGAAAATCCTTGTTTTATTATGGATTTTCTTTATGTTTTTTGAGATGTCTAATTCTTTTAAAGTAGCACTTTTGAATATTAAGTAATAACTTTTCTTAGAATAATGATTTCCACAAGTAGTTTAGCCGTTATTTCATGTCATCATCTAAGGATAGACTTTTTCCGAGACATTCAATTTTCAAAAGCAATTTCTTGTTATATTTTGATTTTTCTTTAGATTCTTGTTTCCTTCACATAGTTTCTCATTATTACACCTGAGCTTGAGTTTTTTTTAAGAGTGTATGATGACTTAGACTTAATTTTAAAGTACATGAATTCTCTTGTCATAATTTTTTAACATTTTTTAAGCATATATGAAAGTTTGGATGAATTAGAGAGAAGTTCATGATAAGAAACAAAAAGTATATCATTTAAATCTACCTCTTCTTTAGTTTAATGAGACAATGAACCAGAAGGTGTATTTCCCATAAGACATATTTGTGTTTCTTCCTTCCTTTCTTCTTCAAATTCAAATGAGTCATGATCTTCTCATCTTGACATGAGATTTTTCTTTAATTTAATTATTTTGTTCTTCTCTTGCTCTAGACATTCTGACCCAAACCATTTTATTTTACTATTTTAAAATTTAATTATACTACAAAAAATTAAGGAAATAGTATCGATTTAAAACTAACATAAATAGATGAAAATCGACGTTTATGTGTCGAAGTACCGTCAGCCATTCAACTGACGCTAGGTCGTTGGTAGCTAGTTGAAGTTAACATTGGTCTTCAAATTGGATGTAAATATCTTTAACTTGGCCGATGCTAAAACGCCACATAATAAAAAAATGGTAGCATCAACACTACTCCATAAATATATATCAATTTTTTACTATATGTGTTGGCTACACCGATATAATAGATAAAAAATTTTAAAAAGCTTATATCTATTAGTGTCGATCTGACCGATGTTTTGGTAATGTGTTCGAAAAAAAAAACTTAGAAGGGGTCTAACCGTCACAAAAATCAATACAAAATATAATATAAAAAGTTGATTAAAAATTGAAAATGCACTAAACCTAAAAACCAAAAAATTCCCAAGAAACAAAATTTAAATCGAAATGAAAGTATAAATTATAGATCAAATATAAAGTCTTGATGCAATCTCATTTTTAATTAAACTGTAATTGTTAAGCAATATGACTTATTCATTTTTAGATGAGACACAAATAGCAGTGGTGAACACCCAATTTTAGGATTTTATATCCAAATCCACAAACAAACATTACTGAGATGAAATGCCAAAAATCAATCAGTAAAATGAGAAAAAAATGTTAATTTTGTGATGACAAAGTGGTGAGTTTTAATGATTTGGAAACACATCATCGAAATGCAAACAAAGGATAACTCACCACCCAAGGAAACTATGAAAAGAAAAAAACAAATGGTTGTGTAAGAGTTTTTAATTATATGCGTCAGATAAGTCGACACACCTAGAAAACAAATTTTTATCAGCCAAATTTTTTTTAAATTTTTCTTTCTTTAATATTCTTTTAATTTCTATTTCTTATTTTATATTCAATATAAATAAGTTTTTAACATATTAATTTTATTGTTATATATATTTTAAGAATAAAATTAAATATATTTTTATATTATATTTATTAATTATCAATAATACATTAAGCTTTGTAACTAATTATAAAAGAAATGTTAACAAATTATTTTAACAATGTATTGTGCATTGATGAATATTACACTTTATGAAATAGGATTATCTGAACACATAACATAGGTTTATTAGATTGTATTAACTTCTACTCTAATAGAAATACAATAAAAATGATAAAGTGTTAAAAGAGCAAACTATTTATTGCATTCATATTAAAACTTTAAAATTCTTTAAATATAATTAATTTTAATAGAAAATTTAATCTTAATATACATATAACTATGTTAATAATTCACAATATTTTATGGATGGTAGATAATAAATGTGAGAGAAACTTTAACTTCAATTATAAAAAGCAACAAATCTTTTAAATGTAGCCGAATGAAATAACAAACTGATATCATTAAAAAGTTAGATTTTTGCAAAACTTAAAATCATGTGAATTGTTTAAAAGGTCTTGTGTTAAATAATAGATCACCTCAATAATAAACATTACACTTCAATTCACATTAAAAATAAAAAATTATTTTATTGTAATTAAGCTTACAAAACTAATCTTAAGATATTTCTACTACAACATGCTGATATATGACACAACTTATAACATATATTTAGTTATATATAATGAAATTCCTTTAATAATATAATGACAAATAAATTTATAATATTTATCATTAAGTCTTACTAAATACACTTAAAAGTGGAAGTAATAAATTTATTATATATGTTATTCAAAACATTATATATGTTATAATAACACTTTATAATACTTAGTGCATAAGATATTTTAATAACTTATTACATAGATTATTCTCCAACTCATCTTAATATTTTGTTAAATAAACATGACTTCTTTAATATCTTTTTTTATCAATTTGTTCCTTTTACTTTACATGTATTTAGTAAGAGTAATAAAGTATGTATTAGTTTATAAATTTAATATTTAAGTCTGATTATTTTAACGAAAACATATTTTAACCCAAAACAACATGTTTTTACTTTAAAAAATTAAAATGGATCACTGTCATAACATTATGATGCTAAGACCTAAGTCCTAACATATGACAATGTCTTTGAAAGTTAATTAGTACAATTATCATAAATGCTAATAAAATAAAGAATAATTTCACATAATTAACAATAACATTTTAAATAAAATTACTTTCTCTAATATTTTTCCTATTATTCTTTTTATTAAATTAATTCTTATTTAAATTCTTTTACAAAACATTTGAATTTGTTTTCTATTCAATTTTACTAGTTATTATCAAATTTTAAGTTTTATTTATTTTTTCAATTATATATATATATATTTTTTTTTCTTTATAAGGTTTTTTTTTAGTCAGTATATAAATATGCGTCCCCTACACCAATGCACCTACGATAACACTTTGCGTCTGGCCAATGCACATATAAAAAAAATCTTAAAAAAATAAATATCATTTTTATTGTCAGCCCACTAGATATTACATTTTTTAATTAATTAAAAAAATTCTTTTTTTTTCGGCTTAGTTAAAATTATCGCTTTTATATTTTTTTTTTCAATTTTAGTATCGGTTTTGGATTCATATGACTTACGTGAATCATTACGTTATTTTAGTGTTGATTTGGAACGGATCAATACTATTTATATCTTTTCGGTGGTCGACTTTATTTTCTGACCGCTGTTAAACAGTTTTTATTAGTGTTATTTATATTCTCCTCTTATTTTAATTCATTTATTTTGATGTCTAAAGATTAATAGTTTGAAATACTCTGAAAATTAATAGTTTGAAAAAAAAAATTGATAATGTTTGGGGTCGGTATTATAAAATTGGTTTTATAAAATTAATACTAAAATGATATGATTTTTTTTTAATTAAAGCTTACCAGACATTGTTACAAAACATTTATCTCAAGATCATCAAGCATATGTCATATGTCATTCTACGTAAATAACAAAAAAAAAAATAAAATACAAACATATCCAAAAACAAACATACTCTAAAAAAATAAATCAACCAAATATAAAACTGAAAGCTAAACCTATCTCAAAATAACAAATCTAAACTAATTCCAGGAGGCAAAATATTAATCAAATTAAATCTAACCTCTTTATGATCCCAAACTTATCTAAATTATATGCATGTTTATTGGCCTTTTGTTTATAAACATATAAAACTTTAAAATTCGTCTATATGAATATTTGAAGACACTTTAATTATTTATCACTCAAATTTCAACAACCAAGCAATCTTATTAAAAAATCTTGAATATCATCATAGAAAATACTTAAGACACAATCAAAGATATCGTTTCTTGAATTTAAATGAGTGTAAATCTTACGTTAAATATAAATAAAAAAGTTAAACAAAATATTAAAAAAGTTTATAAATTAAATATTTTAAGATTTTTAGTTAAAAGTTGTGTTATTCATTTATATCTTTTTGAGTCTTTTCTTATTTTTATTTATTTCTCTTTCTTCAAATTTTTCAAACAAGTTAATTTTCACAATAAAAAATACCTAAAATGATCACAATAAAATCTAAAAATAATTTTTGATCCCAAAATAGGTACAGAAACCCAATATACTTTCACAGGTATCTCGAAATACACCACCAGGTCTGCATATTTCAAATAATGCAAATACTTCAAAATAACAAATCGACGACATTATTTATACTTCTCTTAGAACAATTACGTGATTTTTTTTATACACCATTGAAATTTATTAAGAATACTTTGAAAGTTCAATTTTACTAAAATGTAGCATGATTTTTCGTTCTCTAGAGCAGCGAGATTATATATGTCGCAACAACAATCCTTGTCTCCTTTGAGCTACTTGCAACATTGATAAAATTAATATATCAGAAAAAGAAAATTGAACTTGAGAAAGGACCCATAATTTAATGGCGAAAGAACAATCAAAGAATAAATGTTGAGGAGTCTAATCACACCGAGCACAACACTACACATAGAACAAAAAAGTAATTCCTCTTGTATGAAAATCAACATTAGTGTCTAGTCTTTTATGCTAAAAGCTTTCATAAGGCTAAAGTTTTACACAGGAGAATAACTTTGTTCCATATCAAATCACCCTAAGTAGCAGAAGAAGTATTATAATAATAATAATAAAAAAATTGCAACTTTTTGCGTTGGAAAGTTTGATTCTTCCAAAACCCAGTCAGAAATATCTAGCTGATCAGAAATACTAATATTTCTCGCAAATCTTCAATTCCAGGAAATTTTGTACAGTGCTATTTGTATAGTATTATATATGCGAACACCAATGGCCACCATTCCAAGCTAAATTCAGAGTAGCAGAAATACTGTGTTTTTCAAGAGGAGTGTCATAAATGCATGAAGAGGAACACCATCTATCGTTACAAAGATTAACCTGTTTTCCACAACCAAGACCCTGCTGATTGTGTCAAAAAGCAATACTGAAATTATATTATTTATGTTTTTTTTTTTCATTTTAAAATCACATTAGTAGTAAAATTTATAATAATCTTTTTTGCAAAAATTGTTAAAGTTATTAACATAAAATCGTCTTTAAATTCAAACACGTATATTATTTTTCCGAGGGTTCGTACATTTAATTTTAAATGAATTACTTTTACTTAAAATTAATTTTAAAATATATATGATTTATATAGAAGTCGCTTCAACTCTTATTTTAAACACAATCAAATTTGATAAATCTTTATTTAAAATAGTGTTATTTCATATTTCAATACATATGTAAATAATCCAATATAAAAGTACATACACATTTAAAATTTTTAGAAAATATCATGTTAGATGCTATATTAAGATGATTTTAGACTTGTGACAAGTTAATATGAAAGGTCCAAAAACGTTAGTATCTAGGGGTGGGTGAGGGTGTGTTTTTGGATTGTGTGTAGCCAAAGCAATAATCACCATTACTTCTACTATCTGATCATGTGGCTTTCTTGGTTTCTTGATACAAACTCGACAAGCTATGCTAGCAAATGCAGGAGGATTCAGCTTTTATTTGCTTCCATTCCTGGAAACAAGGAAGATGAGAAAATGCCTAAAGAACAGGCACCAGTCACAAGACAGGTGGTGAGAGCAAGGAAGGTGAACATGTCTTTGTATCTTTGTATAAAAATTTTACTAATATTATGTTAATTTTAAGATTATAATCAATTGTGATTTCAATATACTTACTCATAAAAGTTTTTGTTTTCTATGATAATAGTAATATAATAATAATAATAAATAAATAAATAAATATTGTTAAAACAACAAATCATAATAAATAAAATTGTTAAAAACAAATAAAATTAATTTCTTTTGTTAGTTTCCAATATTTTTTATCTCATCCGAACAAGTTTACTTACAATTTATTTTATAGTACTCTTTAACTTTCTCATTAGATCAAGCAAATAAACTTCAAGGTTTGGAGACAAAGTAAGATTTTCGATATTTGTATCATAATTTCATAAAATTTTTTAGGTCTAAAATTTAGTAAAATAATTTTTATTTTAAAATAATAAATTATGAAATAAATAAATATTATATATAATTTTAAATTTATAACTGTACCGATTTTGATTTAAAAATCAAATGCAAGACAGCAAGTTTTAATATCTAAGTTAATGATTAAGGTTAAATATGAAGTTAAAGTTTGAAACTAAAATTGATATATTATATCAATTTCAAATTTATTCAATTAAGTTTTTAATTGAAATATTAAATTTATGATAATTTAATTAAATTATTAAAAGTTAGCTTAAGAATTTTTTTTATTCTTAAATTCACGGAATTAAAATGCTTAATACTGTTTAAAATTGATTTTTAAAAATATTTTTATAACCTAAATTAAAATAATTCAAGGTTAATTTATCATAATAATGTGACAATAAAATATGATTACTTCTACCATTATATAAAAATAAACTAAACTGACTAAATTAAGATGTACTAGTCTGATTTGAAATATAATTAATAATACTTTTCTTATTTAAATATTTTTTTAATTATAACATGTATTTCAATAATTTTTATTATAGCGTCAAACTTCATTTCAAATTTAAAACTAGCATTTTAAATAAAATCATACCACAAAGATATTTTTTTTCATCACATTATGACAATGTACTATTATTAAAATGCTCAAATTATTAAAATATTTTAGTTAGTTTAATCAATACGATGCTAATTTATAACATGATATTATACTATCACTATCTATAACTATATATATATATATATATATATATATATATATATATATATATATATATATAATTAATTAATTAATTAATTAATTAATTAATCAGCGTGATCTCTCATGTTTTGTACGATTATTAAGTATATAATTTATAATTATTTTATTTTACTATGAATTTTAATATTACTATTGTATAAAAATTATTTAATACGTACACAAACTCACACACACAATATATATATATATATATATATATATATATATATATATATATATATATTTTTTTAAGAGATACAGTATGTCAAATTTTAACTGTAAAACTTCATATAACAGTGAGTTGAGTTAAATGGATTTATTTATTTTTATAGTTAAAATACCATAAATATAATATTTTGAATTAAATATTAATAGCATATTAAATATTTTATAAATACTAGTTATGTTTTATGATCTTTACTTTTAATAACCTACCTCTGATCAAAATTCATTTACTGTCAACAATTTACAATATATGATTGGATATAATTTATAATTAAGTTATATAATTGAGTTAATTATAATAAACACAAATAACTCGAAAAGAATTACAAATAAGTATTGTATTGGCCAGTAATTGTAAAGCATAAAAAGTTATACTAAAAAGGTGAAATTATTCAACTTTGTTAAAAAACTAATTTAATAGGTAATTATTCTAGTGTGTTTTAAAAGTTAATAAGGTATATTGTCCCCATTAATATAATGTAGTTAATTGTTTTGGAGTCTATTATATCCATAAAATATCACTAGTCACAAACTTTTATGTTTGTTTATAAACTAGAAATAGTTAATTTACTAACAAATTGGTAAAATATAATACATTATTTACTTTCAACTTTTTCTAATTCTCACTTTTATCATCATTCAATACATTCCATGCAATAGTCTCACTCATAGTCTCAACCTACACTCAAACACACATTACTCATGATTAGCGAATCCCCACACCCGAATTCAATATGTAAAGATAAAATTTCTAACAATTGGTTTTGTTAAACTTCTTTGACTGTTGAGTGTAGTAAACTCTTTTTATGACCTTATATAAAATTAACAAACAATTAGAACAAGAAAAAAAAATCATTTGATTACAATAGATAAAACACATGATCAAAGAGATCAGGTGATGTAATCCTTAATATAACTTTTTAAATAAAACTATAATGAACCATAAATTCATAGAAGTTGAGACCATATCTAAATGATTTCTATGCAATTAATTGTAATTTTTCAAAACTAGAAGGTCTTTGTTTAAAAATACTTATTATAGTCAATACATTGATAGAGTTACTGTATTATTTTATCTGGAAGTATGTTTTTAAGAGTAAGAGGAAACTAAAATGCATAGAAAATCATTTTTTTGGGATTAACTATGAATTTTAACATTTTAGTGGTTGTTGTCAGTAAAGTAGAGTCCAAATTAGAGCATTAAAACTTTCTTACATTGCTTGTAACTATTGATGTGTGGTTGAACTTGAATATTTTTTTTCCCTTGAATTTGAATGTGTTAGGGGTCATTAAAAATTGTAATGAGATAGAAACTATTTTTAGAATTAGTTTGGCATTTTTAAAAGATTAGATGTTTCGTTAACACACTATATGAAACACATTTTTGGTGTGATACTGGTTGAATTGTCCGTAATTATGGATGTTATTTGAACTTGATTAGTATTTTTCCTTTGAATTTTAATATGTCAAGAGTAATTAGATTGGAATGGAACAGATTTTTTTTATTGAATTATTCATGAATTTCACGAAATTAAAGGTTGCAGTGACAGATTTATGGTGTGAACTTTATTAAATTATTTGTAATTATTGATGTATAATTGAATTTATTTAGTGTTTGTTTCCTTGAGGTTTGACATGCTAGGAGCAATTAGGATTTAATGCTGAATTTTTACTTTCACTGTGTGCTCGAAAATATTACGAGACAAAATGGACACATAAATTATTTATAACTTTCTATTCTTAGTTGATCTTAGGATGATATTGTTATTATTCATTAATATTGGACTGTATTGGAAGTAATTAGCCAGTGGAACTACGTGGGATCTTTTTTATCAATTAATTATGAATCCTTCAAAATTGACTTTATTTTAGGGAAAATTTAGATTAAGTCTTGCTACTTAGTTGTGATGAATATTGTTTTATTTAATTGCTGATATCTATAAATATATAGAATTTTGTAAAAATTACCAAGAGAGTAAGTGATTGAAACTGAATTATAATAATCAAGTATTTAGCTTACTTGTTTGAGAAAATAAAATAAAATAAGAAAGTTGGATGACAAGCCTTACTTAATCTTCAATTTGATGAAAGGCAAGGATGTCCGAGACATAATAAGCTTGTATTTATAATGATAAAAGGATATATATTTGTATGATAATGTGACATTAAATGGAGACTAACTTTAAACACCTATAAAATACTTATTTTTGAAGGTGTATGATGAGATTAATAACTTAATTATTTTAATTAATAATTATGTTTAAGTGATGGTGAAGTTGGATTGTCAACAAAATGATACATGAGGGATATCCATTAGCATGAAGCCTTAGAGGTATATGAGGTATCAAGTTGTAAGAATCTTATAAATAGGAAAAATCTCAAACCTGACTTAATGATCCCTACAAATGTGGAGGATTATCATGATTGGTTGAAAGGTTTGAGTCATATACTAGGTTATGATTGAGAATGGATGAATTTACATTGTGTAAGTCATTTAGATATAAACTGTCTTAGACATTGAGGGTCAATTATACTAACTAGTGAAGAAAGATCATGAATAGTGGTAAGGAGAGTTTTCCAACTAGTTTAACGATTCATGTACTTGATATGTATATGGATGTGATATATTGAGTAGTTGAAGTCTTAGAGTTGATGATATCCTAAGTCATATATACGTACATAAAAAGATGTCAAGATTACATAAGCATCTGTCTCTCCCGTTGCTTAAGTTAGTGGTGTGACCCATTGAGGGTTGGTGGAGTCATGATATTGTGTTTGAAAAAATAAATTTTCAATGACATTATGTACTTTAGTTTTTGTTGGTGATAGAAGAAGCCAATACTAGATCATACCACATAGATCTTCTTGTGACATTGTTCTATTGTCTTTCTCTAATTGAGGAGCCCAATTCGACTACTTCTGCATAGAGTTCTTCGAATACAATATTTTCACATGTTGTGTTTGAGTCCTTAAAAACATCATTTCAAACTTATTTTTCGCTCTTCAAGTAATCAATGATGACTGGGGGAAATTACATTGCACCTTCCAAGGATGGAGCTTTTGTCAATCCCCAACAATCTGCTTTTACGTAATCCAATGTAGTCTTCATCATGAACGATCTTATAAGAAAACATTGTTTGTGTTGTTACCCAAACACACAATCATTACAAGAAAAAAAGTTATTTAGAGACTAAATTTTAGCTACCAAAAATTAGGTTTTAGTTGCTAAATAACTACAAAATAAAAGTAATGATTCAATTTATTGACCAATTAAGTCAAGATAATTTGTATCTAACATTAGCTACCAATGTTTTAGTCACTTATACCAATGTTTTAGAATCTAATGGTATAAGTGACTAAAACATTGGTACCTAATGTTAGATATTAATTATATTGACTTAATTGGTCATAAATTCAATCATTACTTTATTTTGTAATTATTTAACAACTAAAACCTAATTTGATGATTATTTTAGTTACAATTAACAATCATTGGTAACTCAAAATTTGCCTCTAAATAATTTTTTTCTTATAATGAATATTCACAAAAATAAATAAAAAATATCCACCGTTTGATTCCTTAACAACAAATAAGGCAGTTGTCAAGTTGCACTATCAGATGAGGCATCATTGGTCAATAAGATAGATGTAGACTTAACAACAAAAGATGACTCTGAAAGAAAAACACATTCTCTTCCCTGGATCAATGAATCACCACAACACAACTCCTTCGTTTGATTTGCATCACTCTACCCTTCACACACTGTAGTCTTTCAAATCCAACACTTCAATGAATATAAGATTCGTATTCATCCTCAGTGTAAAAAAACAACCATATAAGGACCACTAAAACCTTATTGAAAGAGAGAAATATAACAATGACATAAAGGAATAATAAAATTCTACAGCAGTTGTTGTCAAGAAAGTACTAGAATGATAATGCAAGGAAAATGGAAAATAATAAAGAAGAGGAGTAACAACACAAAAAAAGACACAAAGAAAAATGTAGTACTCATTGTAATATTAAGATGACAATTCTAAATATAATTGCTGATAAAGATTGAAATGATAATAATTCTTTTATAATAATTGTTGAAAATTTTACTGTAAATAAATGATTGATTCACTGTAAACACTTGACGTATTTCCATATTAACATACACAAGAAATAAATTACAGTCTTATTACAACTTTTTTTTATTATATTAATTTTAATTGAACTATGTTGAGAGTTAATATAATTACACATGTATTGATCTTTAATAATTGGCACGTGTTTATTAAAAAAATTAATATTATTATATAATTAATCTTAAAATTAATAGTATTATATAATTAATCTTAAAATTTTCGCTTTAACTGATACGCGTAACAATTCAATTATTTTAAACATTAATAGACTTTAAATAAAATTAACCAAATTAATTTTTTTATACTAAAACTATAACTTTTTTTCTTATGATATTAAAAATAAAATATCTCAATATTTATTATATTAAACTTACTATTTACCTTTTAATTTTATTGAAAAATGTCACTACTTTCTTTCCCAGTACTAAATCAAATATCAACAAAAACGACTTTAATGCCAATTTTTATACTAGTAAATATTTTATATTAAAATAATAATATTCATACTATAATTGAACTTTATATATTATTTAGTAACATTTTTTATAACAAAGTAGAAAAGAAATAAAAAATTTCATATTCGATTATATTTAAGATTAAATTTACAAATTTTAGTTATATCAAAGGCTTACCTATATATTTATTTTGATCGCTATTAACTCTGTATAATTTAATAACCAATATTCATTCAGTTGCAATAAAATTTAAAATTCGATCACAGATCGGTGACTAGCATAATATTTTACATTTATTAAATTTTGTGAAAAATAATCACAGAAAAAGTGTTCGGTTTGCAACTAAAACATCTCGTCACTAAGTATTATTGTGACTAAATTGTTCTATAGTCACTGGGTCAATAACATATGACGAGGAAAATATTGACGTTTTCACTAATAATTTCGATGACTATTTTATAATTTTATTGTATTACATCTTTCCCTCATAGATTCTATTTCAAATGAGATTAGACATAATTAAAGAACTGGGGTCATTGTATGTTAAAAGACTGAAATTTGTTAAAGTATACGACTATTATAAAAAGCTGAACAAGCTAACCTTCCTGAACTACTAGACGTAATTTTTTCAGAACTATGAATGTAAGGGCATTGTAATTCACAAAACATAAACATAAACAGTAACCTATATTTAGCTGATAAAGATCTCTGAAGCCGATTGTAAAAGACCTCTGCACTTTGAACTACTACATAGTAATGGACGATAATTTAGAAATGAAAGATAATAAACAAAAGAGAATACAGAACTAAATATTTTGATTGATATTGTGATTTTGATAATAATTACTCTAAAAATCATATTTCTTACGATTTCTAATCGACTGATAATGTAAAAGAAAATATAGTACACTTTTAAATAGCTTAGAATTTGGTATGCTTTAAAAAATTTAAAGATAATGTAACGCAGTTTCCCCTTTTTCAAGATTTATAAATTTTCGTCAAAATCTTTCCCACCCAAAAAGTATTGTGTATTTCCATCTTTCCCTTGTGAAAGACAGCATATAAGGGGAAACAATTAGGGTGGATATGTATTAAATAGGAACTTAGGCCACAAGAACTATTTTAATATGGTAGATGAATGTTATATATCCGTGTAGGTGCATCGTGGTTCTTGAAGATTCTAATTACGCGTCCAGCAATGGCAGATAGGGTTTGATAAGATCAAACCAGAGACATGTTCAGCAGCTTTTTTCAAAATTATTACACAATCAAATAAAGCATTCAATATAGTGGGCTTTGTAAGTTTGCAAGACCATCTAAGTAACTCTATTATTTCTCATCTTCATTTAGTGCCCTGTCTGCTGAGATATACAACATATATATGGTATATAGTATATAGCAGATCTTTAACAGTATATTCTATTTAAAAAAACACAATATATTTGGTTGGCCTAAGGGGACTTCATCGTTACTTAGATCATAAAAAAATTATTTGTTTATCACTCATCTAGTTTATATATTACAAAATATTAAAAAATAATTAGTTCAAATTCATTTATTCAATTTTATACATATTTAATAACTATTAATTATTTTCAAAAATAATGCTAATATATTAATTTCGATAGCATTACATGTTAACATACTTATCAATTATACGTTAATACTGTGAAGTAAATAATAATAAAATTATTTTCAGGGTCAAATTAACGTATTTACTAAATATTAGGAATCAATTTGGAGTACCAAGAAATTCTGAAAATACTAAAAGTTTATTTAAACTCAAAATTTACATAAACGTTACTAAAAAGCAATTTACAAATAAACAATTTTAGTGGTGCATGTGTGAACTAATTAGATGACTCCAATTTTCTTAAACACTGTACTGTGTCACTAAATGCAAGATGCAAAACCACTCTTTGTTTGTAAATTGTTTTGGAATGATATTTAACTTTGTACATAAAAAAGCTTAAAAGAATATGATAGGAGTTACTGCATCTAATCCAGCACGCATTAACAGTAAAAACTGAAAGGCAAGAGACAAAGGTGATGTAAGGGCAGTACGAATCCAGAACAGGATTTGCCGACGTATGCAAGATGCTTTGGGTTTGATCGGTTGAGGTTTGAAGTTGTGCCTTCCGTTGGGTGCCATGCTTAATGCTATTCAACTGTTCATTCTCATTAGGATTACTGCAAAATATATGCTTAATGTGCTTCAAATTATACTACTCAAACAATACTTGTCTCTTTAAATTTAATGTATTATCTTGTCTATATTGGACTTAAAAGGAGAAATTTTTCCCTTTCAAATGTATTAATTCTTTCAAAGTAAATATTAAAGTTGTCAATTTAAACTTTTAGTCTTAGAATTACTTCACTCTTTCTTCATAATATCTTTTAGACTTCATTTTAATAAGATTTATCCGATATATTATGTTATCTATATCATTTTTTAATATTTTTTATTCATTTTGTGTTAATTTATACAATTCAACTTTTCACTTTTTTTGTGGGGTTGATACATTGGATTTGTCTAACACATGAACATGCACTGACATCGGCGGCGTAGCGGGACAATTTCGAGATGGGTTGCCGACACGGATGGCTCGAAGGCATAATCAAACAACCACAATAATATACTTCCTTAATTCCTTACATTTAGATTTTTAGATTTTAGGTTACTTGCACGTAATTTGCTCAACAACTGAAGGACAACCTCAGTTTCTTTCACGGATACACTATCCAAATTTTCAACACATCATATATGTATCACAAAGTTACACTATTTATTTTGTCTCTGTACTCTGTGTCTTCATTTTTGTAATTTTGTAAAAACAGTTCCCTAATAAATGCATTCCAACTTGCAGCACAATCACTTCCAATTTTAATGGTTTTGTGCTATGATATCTATGTGTGGGAGTAACAGGTCCACCACATGTCTCAGGAAGTTACGTGCACAATTAGTTAGTTGCGTGTTTCACATACCTTTTAGAAGAAATAAAATAACATTTCACTTGCCTTCATATACATGTATTTGAACTTTTTTTTATTACATTTAAATATGAACTTGTTTAAACAATCTGCTGAATTAGGGGGTTAAATGGACAAGTTAATGAATTTAATCACATGTTTATATGATGATATATGATAGGGACTCATTTTTTCTCGTATATTGAACACCAGTGAAAGATAAGGGAGTGCATGAAAAGTAGAGTGCGAGGAGGGGGTGAAAGAATGAAATAGTGGGAAACGGAGTACTTTTGAAAGGAAAACAAAACTTGGCATGTGAAGAGTAAACAACTGGGTGTAGATAGAATTATATTCTGTATTTTGATTCTTTTGGGTCGTGTGAATTGGAGTGACATTGGGCTATTTATCCTTTTACTTTCTTCTCTCTTTCATATTGGGCCAAAAATAATTGTATAAAATTGAAAATTGGGATATGACTGGGCGCTACTACTGTTTCTAGAAAATTGTATTCTGCATCCCCTCAATTTGAACGTGCACCTCCACAAAATTTTACCTTTCTAACAGTGGTTTATGGTTTATCTTTTTTAGACATTTTTTTCAAAACATGTTTTTTGGAATTTATGAAATACATTCTAGAGTACATTTTTTTAAATATGATAAAATTTTTAAAACAAAATTTCTGAAATATTTCTTTTAGAATACATGAAATATATTTTAGAACAAATTTTCTGGAACAATATTTTTAGAACAAATTTTTCGAGATGTATATAATATCTTCCTAAATGTATTTTTTAAAATAAATATCTAAAACAAGTTTTCAAAACCACATTTCATATGTTATGGAAAGAGCTTTCTCAAAAACATCCCGAAACACATTTTATATGCTGTTTGAAAAAAACTTTTTAACAAGATTTCTTTTGCAACGTTGTCATTCTCTTTTTCATCTTTTGCGATGTGATGTTGTAAGAGTGATAACAGTGGTAATTGCAACAATAATGAGTTCCAGAGGAGGAGAAACGAATAGTATAATTCGATCATTTCACCTAATTGTAGAGGAGGTTAAGAGTTTTGGATAGAGAAAGTACTTGCTTTGAGAATAAAGTTATATCGAGCTTAATTAACTCTTTTATCAATCTAATTAAATTTAATGAAGTTGGATTTATTATTTTTAACTTAACTACCAAATTCAACTCAACTCAATTATAACTTAAATAACTAATTAAATTTAATGAAGTTGGATTTATTATTTTTAACTTAACTACCAAATTCAACTCAACTCAATTATAACTTAAATAAATTGATTGAGTCTATATAATTTAAAAAACTATCATCTATAAAGAAAAAAGTTATCTTAAAATAAATATTTCATTGTTTCCTTATATTTATAAGGCGGAAAAAATACGTTTAGGATATACATAAAAAATATTAAAATGATAAAACATACAATTGGTCCTTTATACCAAAAGTTATTATATAAATTATATTTTTATTATATAGTTGAATTATCTTGGTTTTTATCCAATTTTAAATTGATGAAATTGTTATCTAATCCGATTTCCTGAAAATAAATTCAACTTAATCTAATAACCCAATTCAACAAAAATATAACTTAGTTAGATTGAGTTAAATAAATTAACATATTATTTTTAAATGATTTAGTTACGAATTTTAAACCATAATTTTCATCATAAGTATCGTAACGTTGACTGGGATTTTAGGGTGATTTGATGATAATGTGTAGTTTTTGTTTCATTCAATTTTATTTTATTTTAGTTTAGAATTCAATATTGAAACATATCCTTTTCATCAAATAGCAAGGAATCCGATAAGAAAATAACAATACAAATAATTTTTAACATAATTCGTGGACCTTGTAAGATATAATAAAAAATATTAAAATTACAATAAATCAATTTATACTATTTTGTTAATAATAAACAATATAAGTTTCCACGTTGTAAACTTTTTCTCTTTGTCAAACAGAGATAGGTAGGTAAACTTTTGGATTTCTATTGCACGAATGCATTATTACACTCTGTACAAGCACATTTCAAGGACACTGATTAGTGAAAAGAGGGATAAGAGAGCCCAAGGAAGGATTAGAAGGGACAATTACACCTCGATTTCTGAACAATTAAGTCTAATGATATTTTCAAAAACCTGTTTCTCCCAATTGAAAATAATCAAAGAAAATAGAAATGGGCTATGGAAGGTTTGTAGATCAGAACAAAAAATATTTGAATTTAGACTAGTTTGTCAAAGGATATAAGCCCAAATTTGTATTCAAAGCTTATATAAAACAGTTATAGGAAAATAATGATTTGTGAGGCGTTGAGTATGAAGACCACATCTTTCTCGGCCATGGCGGGTAACGGAGGATTTTCTACGAAGTCTACCCATTCTGGATGACACTAATTGAAAATATGGAGTGTACAGATAAAATCTTCTTTTGTTTTGCAAGATGTAGGATATCAAAAATTGGATGAAAGTCCCAATGTGCCCAAAGAGTTGCCTACAAAGACTTAAGGAAGAAATATAGCAAAGCTTTGTTCTTCATACGTCAGAACATGGCTGCGAACATCTTTGAAATTTTTTTTAAAAGCAACTTATAGCAAGGAGGTTTGGGACATATTATAAAGATGTTTTATGGATGGAGAAAAGATAAATAGATAAATCTGATGAGTGTACTTATTAACAAGAAAATCAACAAATCAGTTATATGACAATTACAACTTACACTAAGTATGACAAGAAAGAAGTGTGACAAGAAACAAGAATATTATTATTCTTTTTCTTTTCTTTTTTAGTTTTTAGTAAATTCATAGATTTTAGGAATTGATTATTTTATTTTAATTGTAATTATAGTTTAGGTTTGGTAGTTAGATATTGTACACTTCAATTAAAAATTAAAATTAAGGAGAATTTCTCACCGAAAAAGGAAATAAATTTGTCTTTGGAAGCATGTAATGTGTGATTTAGAACATCATAAGAAAAATATGAAGCAAGTACAACATTTGTGATGTGATTCTAATAATGTAATTTTAGATTGAATCTCGTCACTTGCAAGCTCCACACCTTAAGACATAAAAATAAAAAAGAAAGAAGAATAATTATTTAATTTGTATTGGTATCAATGGTTTTTGGCTAGAGTAGGTTGCGATTTGCATGTTTGTGGAATGGTAAGGGTGACTGGAAGGTTAGGCAAGGTTTATGATAGATCTTGGATGATTTTTGGAGGTAAGAGTTGATAAATATATATAGAAGTTATGACAAGATATTCTAAGGTGTATAAGGTTTAATATTGAATATTTTTACGGTTCTTTGGTTGCGGTTTTGTTGTGGAGTGTACAAGATAGAATGGTGTAGGTTTATTGTAAAAACAAAGTTTAGGCCAAGTTCAAGAGAAGGGTGAATTGAACATTCAAATATTTTTACAAAAATGAAAAGTATTTAAAGTGTTAAATGAAAGTTCTTAATTGAATCAATCAAAAGTATTATTCTGAAGTACTCAACAAAAGTCAATGTATTTCAGATCACAATCAATCAACAGAATACACACACAAAATAGTATACAACAATAACTCAATCAATTCAGAAGCGGAAGCAGTAAATCAGAAACAATATGTTGAAATTAGAGTGAAACACAGATTAGAAAAAATCCAATCAACTTACAAACATAAATAGTATAGACAAGAACACACAGATCAATAGTAAATTTAACAAAGAACACATCCAGAGTAGATCATTAACAATCAAATAAACAGTAGAGTATAATCAATTCACTGAAAATTACTTACATAATAAAGCAATGTTGAATTAACAATAATTTCAAGAAAACTAGTTTCCAAAAATACAAACAGATATATAGTAATCACAGTTAACTAGAAACATTTAAACAGAATAAAGTTCAGATACAGTCAACTAAATAAATATAAAAAAAGTTTCAAAGAATTTAAAATAACACTAGTAGAATGAGCAATAAATTGAGCACAAAGAACAACTAAAATGGGCGAGCAACAACAAATAATTAAGCATTTAAGAAGAGAGAAAGAGAGATCAAGAACATCAAGATTTATACTGGTTCACCCTTCCTCAAGGGCTACGTCCAGTCCTTTGCCAACAAGCAAAGAGTTTCACTAAAAAGGATCACCAAGATCAGTTCAGTACAATACAAACACCCTTGCTCCCCGCAAGTTAACACTGCACCCTGCAGGACACAATCTACTGCACCCTACAGCAGTTGTGAAAACAATTGAGAAACCTACTACACAAACCCACTTACATACCCTATGAAAAATGGGTACAAAAACTACAATTGCGAATCACAAACCCTTTGTTATTTGCAACCAAAGCACTCATAGTACAAGAGATAACTCTTGAGTATAAAAAACAACAGTCCTTCTACACACAACAAATTACAAATGGATGAAGAACAGTATAGAAGACTTAGCTTTGGTGTAGAACCAATTTGCACAAAACTCACTCAAGGCAAAGCTCCAAGATGCAAGTTCTTAAGATTCTTGTTGATATAAAATTGTGTGTAACATGTTCTCAAGTGAAACACAAGTTTTTCTCTTTTAGAAAATCACAAGTGATCGCTAAAAATGTTCTATGTTATGTTTTCCGTTAATTTCAAATCGTGCGCCACCCCTATATAGAAAACTGATTTTTAACAGATGAAAAATTCAATCGATTGTTTTAATCATTCAATCGATTGATTTTTCTATAACACAAAAAAAGATCAGCAAGTTTAATTTTGAAAAACAATTTACTGATTTTAATCTCAAAAAGTTTTTTCAAAATCGTTTAACCACTTTTAGTCCTTTTAATCATTATGAATCTTTTGAGCTCTTCTCGAGTGAAGGAATCATGCAACATGGTTTTGAACCAAAACCACACTCACACATACCCAATCTAAGTCTTAGACCGAAACTCCCACCAAGCTCCATGATGGCTTGAAGCAATCCACTTGCAAGCTTTGATCCATGTAGACTTCATCACATTGTTGGCTTCATCAAATTGTTAGAAACCTCGGTGCTAACATATTGAATTATGGTGTTGATTTGGTGATATAAAATGGGAAAAGAGTGAACTTAATCTTTCTTATTTTCTCATAGGATTTAGATTGGTTTCTTGGTTTCATTTCATGCAGAATTTGGTGTATGGTGGTGGCTTGAGTTAGGAGATGATTATACTATGTTGTTCTTCTAATAAAGGAATGGGAAGAACAATAATGGAAAAAAAGAATTGAATAAGAATTCTTCAAATAAAGGAATGGGAAGAACGACAATGGAAAAAATAATAGAATAAGAAAGAAAATTAAAATGTCACCATAACATGTACCTTATTGAAGTCAAAGAAAGGAGATGAACCTGATCTCCTTTAGCGTATTCCGTCTTTGATAAGCTAAAGAGTACCACTGAAAGAGTTATAGCTTCTACTTCAATAAGCTAAAGAGCACCATCAAAGAACACAAGGGAGAGTCACACTATTTAAATACTAAGTACGAACTCAAAACTCTAGAAAGAGGAAAATTCACATTATCCTTAAACTTAAGCATTCATGTATTAAGTTCTAATAAAGTGTTTTTGCAGGACACACTTCACTTTCTTTATATAAGTCTTTGACCACGAGCTATCTAAAGTAAGGAGGGATATGGAACTTAATTCCCATCCTTAAGGAAATCATATAAGTGTTTGGATGTCACTCCTTCCTTATTCTATCATAAAACTTGTTAAGCCTCTTTCCCAACAAGTTGGATGTACACTTACCTAACCTATGCTAATATTCACATAATGTTTATTACATGGTTTATTTTCTACTCTATTTTTACAACATTTATATTAGAGCAAAAAGAATACAATACCTTGAATGTTTTGATTATGTGGTTAAACACCACAAGTTGAGAGTTTGAAAGACATGAAACAATTACTTCTGACAGATGTTGATAAGATAACAAATACATATGCTTCATCTGACAAATGATAGATTACTATGCCAAGTTTCACTTTATCTGATAAGTTAACTGAAGATCATTTAAACGACAAGTATAAACTAAGCTGATACACATGAAGAATATTTTAAAGCTTTAGTCTAAAGAAACAAAAAATGTCTTGAAGATCTGCACCAAATAACAAAATTCAAAAACCTCTTGAGATGTGAGCTAAAGTTGCAATGATCACCAACTTCTTTGACACAACTATTTTGAACTTTGTCTTAGTTGTCTATTGTGTGCGATATGCAATTTTAACCATTGTTTGATGTAAAAGGATTTAATACCAAGGAAGATAAGTATTGCTAACTATCATAGAGTTTATGTGAAGAAGATAAGAAAATTTAATGCTACATGACACACATTTAGTTCTTCTCAACATAAGAGCTCATTAGACAATAACAAAAGAAGAAAGAAGACAATGACAAGAGTTCAAAGCTACTCAACAACTAGAAAAGGAAATGCAATGACTATATTTTTGAACCCTATAAGAAGACATGTGTCTAATAAAAGAACAAGGAAGTGAACCATAATTTTGTAAGTGCTAAAACTCTACCAAAATACTCTGCACCCTAAAGTTTTTGTAAATAACACTATTTATGTTCATTTCAGCCACTACAAGAAAAAGTTAAAATACCGACGGAACATTATCGACAAAATTTATTTTGTCGGTAAAATACCATTATCGACGAATTTTACCGACGAATATCATCTCTCGTTAATTATCGACAGATTTACTGATGAATTTACTGATGGGTTGAACTTCGTCTGTAATTAATATTTACTGATTTCTATAATGTAATTAATATTTTCCGATTTATCGAAGGATTTACTGATGGATAAATCCATCGGGAATTACCGATGAACTCAAAAAATTCATCAGTAAATTTACATACAACCGATTTATCGATTGATTTTGAGTGTTTTAGAGGGATTTGCCCCGTCAGTAATTTTGATTTTTTTTGTAGTGAGCGAACTAGTGAGAAAACCAGTTCTTGTATACATCGAAAGATGTTATCTTCTTTAGTAAGTCATAAAATTTAGTAAATCATTTTTACTTGAAAGCATTAATCAAATCATATCCAATTTAACATTTTAAAACTTTTAGAAATCCTTAAACAACCATCAATACAAACTCACACACTAATTCTAGACAAGCAATTGTTCAAGTTTTTCTTGCACTTAGCTTGACTTGTCTTCATCAAATACCAAACTGCATCATTGCCAATACAACTTCGTTATATATAAAGATACAAGACTTGATGTTCTACCATACTAGTAGTATAAGAAACTCTACCTAATTCCACTAAATATGACTGATGAATTGATTTTGAACAACTATAAGTACTTTCAATGTATTTATCATTGCCAATCGATACGTCAAAGTAAAAAATATAATTGAGAGAACATTTGGTTAAATAAATTATTTGTTATCATAACTAGTGGCATAGAACCACATTATTCATTCCAAACCATGAGGAATATAACTCTTGAATGTTGTATAGTGCACAATTTATTTTACATGATGTGGATAATGATGAATCTTTGATTGTGAAAGTTGATTATGACTTGATGGGTAAAGGTGAAAATCAATTTGTAACTCAACAATGTCAAGATGATTACAAAGAAGGGGCGAAGTTCTGGGATATGATAATTAATTAGATGTGAAATGATTACCATATTTGACTATATTATTTGTAATGTTTAACTTTATTTACTTGAAATGTTTAACTATATGTACTGTTTATTTTGTTTGACTTGTATGTGTTTCATATGAAAACTTATTTCTTTATAAAATTGTGTTAAATTGTTGTGTTTCAGTACTTTGTATTTAAAACATATGCTATCCAATGTTAATTTCATGGTGATGTCCTTTTATTATGTTAAATAATATAGAGAAAAATGTCATGTTAATGAAAGTAGCCAAGCAGTGCTAGAGTATTCAAAATATACCAATGAAATAAGGATTGGTAATTAGTTTACTAGTAGTTGGACATCACAAGCCTATACAAATACTTTAGAAAATTTAAGAAATTATGGTTTGAATGAAATAAAAAAATAACATAAAGAATAGGTCGTGTGATATGCATGACTTGTTGGTTTTATAATGTACTTCACAACAATAATTTATTCCTTCGTGTTTTTTTTGGGTTTCATGTTAAAGGCTAAGCCAATAGCAACAAGAGGAGGACTCAACAACTGAAACATTATAATCTTTTAGAAGAACACTGGGAAGTTTATTGTGCCACCAAACACATAAGTGAAACAACTAGGAAAGGGATCAGACAAAGGGGAAATTCACACTTGTCTTGAATGATAATGTTGAAGAACCCACAATTGATGACCTATACACCTCAATTTCCTCCACAGATAGACTCAAATAGTTTAGGTTCAACTCAATCCATCTCATCTCAAGACACATCATCATTGAGGGGCACCCATGATTGATGTAATAAATGCACAATTTAAAAATGTTACTATAGATCTAAATAAGGTTGAATATGCCCTAGATGTAGGTAATATCTACTTTAGATGCAGCCAATATGTTATGTACAAAATTATCAAAATGTTGTTGAGTGCAAACCCTATAAACAAGATATGTGTAATGAACAAGTTTTCATAATGAAAAGAAATTCAATTGTGCAATACTTAAAGTTTGATATATGGAAAATGTTGATGATAATGAATTTGGAGGATGAACATTTAACATTGCAATATTATGATTACCTTTACAATAATCATTCACAAATAAGGAGAATATGTAACATACCCCTCATATGCATCTTAAATGTTTGTTAAAATTTATGATGGAAAGTCGATTCCCCATAAATAGTTGTTGGTTCTAATAGTTAAACATATTTGTGTAGGTTACTTGTAAGTTAATGTTGCATGTTTTAAATGTTATATATGTTATCTGAATCTTGATGTTGGGTTAACATTGATCTATATAACTATGTGTTTATCTTTATTAATTTACATGGTTTGATTGTATGATTTTGTCAAATGTTTTGAGGTGCATTATTAATGACTACTTCATCAGAGATTATAAAGTCAAGAGATGATACATAAAAGAAGAAAAAAAGTCTTCTGAAACTAACCAAATTCATCCTTTTGAAATTTGTAATTTGGAACATATTTTGGATCACATTTGTTTCTTTGGTGGAAGATCTCAAATGATCAAATACGAAGAAGATTTCTCTTCTCATGTTATTGTGCATCCTAAAATTATGGATTTTAATTTATTTTTATTTTTTTGCTTTTTTGTGGTTTCATCTATGTGAGTACATATATTTTCATGGACTAGACCAATTGTATAACACAATTTTCTTATTATCTAGAGTTGATTAATGTCTTTTATTCTAATTTAAAGATATCAGAAAATGGAAATCAAATTTGCAATGAAGTGAACAAGACTAAGATCAAAGCCTAACCTATTTATTAGCCATCTTTGGAAAACTTGAAATTTTAGGGACACGATTAACTATATGATTAAGACATTGCTTTTGTCAAGCATGGTTAAGACAAAATATAAGGAAGATATGCCAAAATTAAAAGGAGCTTCATTATTAAAGATATACTATTGCATTATGTGTATTTTATATTTTGAGTCCTAGAGAAAGCAATAATACATAATTTATCTAAGATGTTTATAGAAACAAGGTTTACTACTAGATAGTCTAACTTATTTAAGGGAATGTCTTTAAAAAACTTAATGTTGTACAAATTGATGGTATATGATAATATGACAGGATTATGAAATGACAAACACCTGATCATGATGAAAAACAGCCATTAAACAAAGATGATGGTGAAAAAGCATAACCCTAAGCCAAATCTCTCATAGATGATAATATGCTTAGTTAGTTAGATATGCACTGAGATTTAGGACTTACAATAAGGATTGCAAATTTTGTCAATTACTATATGCGATAGAGCGAATGCGAATTAATATATAAGTAGCTTGTTGACTTATAAAAAAAATGAAGAATCTCATGATCTATTAGAATGAAACACTTTATTTTGATATCATCTTTATTTGGACTCACCACACATATATGTATATAGTTCACTATTGCTAATTTACTTATACTTTGTCTATTTCATTTATCTAATATATTATACACTTGAAATCATTCTTATTATTAATAACAGTATTTTCTTTTTCAATATTTAGTTTTTTTAAAATGAAAATATTTATTGGATTTTTTTCTTTATTTTTTATAATTATTTTTGTCAATTAATAAATAATATTTTTAAATTATTAATTTTTTTGAGAAATAATTCATTTTTATTTTCACAAGTAATTTTTTAAATAAAAAATCATCTAAGCGCAGTTTCTAAATTATACTGGAAATAACTTATCAACATTGATTTAATGAAATCAATCACATATATTAATAAAGTTTTACTTAATTTGATCTTCTTCTTTTTTCCATTTAGGTTATGTCTAAATCAATCCTTCCTTAAGGTAATTTTTTAGTATGGAAACATCATATAAATAAAAGTAAAAGCTTTTCAAATTCAAACACTTAAAATGGAGAAGAATAAATATTACATATTGCTACGTCTTATATTGACCCATCCGCTTGTAGGAAGAAAGTTAATTGATTTAACTGGTAACTTGAGATTATATATGTTAAGAATTTTGTATTATTTTAAAATTTACCTTAATACTATCAAGATTCGTTATCTTATTCTTTCTATTCAATTATTTTCATCTAATGAGTGCCAGTTATTTTCTCTAATACACAGAAGAGAGAACAGCAGAAGTAACTAACTTACAGAATGATCTCACCTTCAATTTTGTTTTCCAAAACCAGTGAGAGTTATTAATTTGCTTCGACATGTTAGCTTATAAGGATAAGGATAATGCGAACAAACCAACTAAAAACATTGAAAAATAAATAAATACATCTATAAACGAGAGTAGTTGGTTTGCATTTCCCAATATCAAAGGCTAAGGAGGGAAAAGAAAAAGAGAAAAATAATAAAGTGAAATCAAACGACCGTTACATTGGGAAAATTTTGAAAGGGGAGGCTCCATTTGAAAAGAGAGGCGAAAGGGTCGGTGTTGATAGACCAAAAGGCCCAGAATTGGAAATGGCAGCAGAAGAAGATGATCAGTTGCAACAAGTCAGATCCAAAGCCACAGAGCTTTTCATCAGAGAAGAATGGAATGCCTCCATCGAAGCCTATTCCCATTTCATCACCCTCTGCACCCAAACGCTCTCCCATTCTCCCCCAGACCAAAAGCTTCGCAGATCCCTCTGCATAGCCTTGTGCAATCGCGCAGAAGCCAGGTCCAAGTTGAAGGACTTCCACCGCGCCCTTCAGGACTGTGACCACGCTTTGGAGCTCGATGCCACGCATTCGAAGACCCTTTTGTGCAAAGGTAAGATCTTGCTCTGCCTCAACCGGTATGCTTCCGCTCTTGAGTGCTTCAGAACCGCCGCGCTTGATGGGAACGCTGAAAGCGTAAGTGGGTACTTGGAGAGGTGCAAAAGTTTGGAGCTTTTGTCCAAAACGGGGTGTTTGGATCTTTCTGATTGGGTTTCAAATGGGTTTCGAGGGAAGGTTCCGGAGCTTGCTGAGCACATTGGTGCTGTGGAGATTAGAAGATCTGAGATCAGTGGGAGAGGATTGTTTGCAACGAAGAATATTGATGCTGGATCGTTGATATTGGTGACCAAGGCAATTGCCATGGAAAGGAGTATCATAATGGGAGGGGTTCAGGATCTGAGTGAGGATGCACAGTTGGCAATGTGGAAGAATTTCATTGACAAGGTTTTTGAGTTTGTTGGGAAGTGTCCCAGAACAAGGGGTTTGATTAATAGGTTGTCATGTGGGGAGAATGAGAATGAACTTGAGGTGCCTGATGTGGGTCTCTTTAGACCTGAGAGTGTGGAGAAGGATGGTGAAGTTGAGGTTGTTGTTGATACGGTTAAATTGGTTAGTATATTGGATGTGAATTCTCTCACTGAGGATGCTGTCTCAGCCAATGTGTTGAGGAGGGGCAATGATTGTTATGGTGTTGGCCTGTGGTTGCTCCCTTCCTTCATAAACCATTCTTGTTGTCCCAATGCAAGGAGGTTGCATGTTGGGGACTACTTGGTGGTTCATGCTTCAAAGGATTTGAAGGCTGGGGAGGAGGTAACTTTTGCTTATTTTGACCCTTTGTGTGGTTTGAGCAAGAGGAAGGAGATGTCTTTGAATTGGGGGATTCATTGCAAGTGCAAGAGGTGTAGGTTTGAGGGGGAAGTGTTCTCCAAACAGGAAATAAGAGATATTGAGATTGGTCTTGAGAGAGGGATGGATGTGGGGGGTGTAGTGTTCAAGTTGGAGGAGCAATTGAAGAGGTTGAAGGTTAGGGGGAAGGAGAAAGGGTATTTGAGGGCATCATTTTGGGAAGCATATTCTCAGGCTTATAGGACAGAGAGGGCCATGAAGAGGTGGGGAAGGAGGATTCCTACTGCGGAGGCTGTGGTTGATAGCATCACTGATGTGGTGGGAGGGGATCACAGGTTGCTGAAGCTGCTGATGGAGGAGTTGAAGAAAAATAATGGTGGAGTTGTAGAGAGGGAGAAAGTTTTCAGGATAGCAAAAGAAGTGTTTGGGAAGGTAGTGAAAAAGCAAGCAATGAAGACACTTGTGCAACTCTGCATTGGTGATTAAGGGAATAATGTTTTTATCAGTTTCTACTTACTATTTCTTTATTTTGTTGCTGTTGTTAATTTTTGAAACTTTAACTTGTTTTATGTCTCTTGACTTGCTGTAACCATCGAGTTTCCAGCCTGAATCAACTGAAGTTGTCACAGTCTGGATCATCTTTGCTTCATGTAAATCAATGCTATGAAGAATTTTACTGAACATTGCATAGCATACCACTTATCCTTCTGCGCAAAATTCATGATTCCTTCCTAACAATCCAAATTCAGCCTGCCGAAATTTCCACGGGTATATTATCAATCTTGTGCGTATAAATGGAGATTATATATATATATATATATATAAGGTATCATTTACTCTAACAGAAGTAACTTTCAACAAATTATTTAATAGATAATTTATTATTTTTCACCTTTTTCATCTACTTTTTCAGTCATCAATAAAATTTATTTTATTCTGTAAAAAATAAGACCGTTAGCAGAAATCATAAATAAAAAATAAAAATTCTCTTTAAGTTGATCAAAACGTTGACTTCTTTTGACTTAGAAGTGAGAAGGCTAAGTGTGAAAAAAAGCTACTGAAGAAAACTAATGTGAATGATTAAAGTCCAATCACGATATAGTAGATATTAATTAGTGTTTAAATAAAAAAGTCTTCAATTTATTTCACCACTACTCTAACAAGTTCACCACTATGTTTAGATGATTTTTTTATGTTGCAATGAGTATATGATTCCAAAAGATTCAAGATCTAAGACATTTAAAGATGGAGAATAATGTCAAATCCATCTTTTGCAGTCACTTAAAGGAATTCCATATCATATGATTATATGAATTCCTTTATTGGATAAATATTGAACACCTTAAATTTTTCCTTTGGTTGTTTTTTCCAAATAGTTGGGAGAACTTTCTCAATAAAAAATGATTTTATAACTTCTCGTTTTATTGAAATTATTGTTTTTATTTTCATTGTATATGTAATTCATTAACACTTGTCTTTTTAATCGGTTATTGACTAACAAATGGAAAAACACTAAATTTTTCAAAAAAAAAAATCATTTTCTTGTGAATCAAATCTTGATTGAGTTAAGCAACTAAAAATATAACTTTTGCAATGAATTTTTTTATTTTTACAAGGACGATGTAGGTGATTCTCATCGAGTAAAAAATAGTAATTCTCAAATTTCTTTTTTATCATGTAAAATCATTTTTCATGAATATGAATGATGTTATGCACACTTTTGAAAGTTAGATCATGTAGAATATCTTCAAGCACTGATAAGAATAATAAATTTTCCAAAGAGTTGTTATTTGACGCAAATAAACTTCACAAAATTGAGCAAGATCAATTTGGATTCTCTTATGTCCACAATTTGTTACCTTCTTTGTAGACGCATCAGGCAAAAGCTACCATACTCATTTTTGCAATTTTTCGTTAATACTTTTCTTGATAGAGTATGATAAATGGTTTTACATTCTTTGTCCCTCAAAACTTCTAAATTCTTTTCTAGACTTTAGAATCCTACCTGTTCAATCTTTTCTTATATTCCATTAATATTTCCTGGCGTTAAAGTCAAAAGAAAATTACTATCGATACTAAAATATAAATAAATTTTAACCAATAAAACATTAGTAACTTACCAAGATGAAAATTAGATTATATTACTTATAAGTTTGTTTCCATAGTCATGTCTACACCTACTTAGCATTAAAATTGCAAAACATAAAAATAAAACAAATAAAATGAATAAGAAGTTAAAAATAATTTTAAAATTCAACTAAATGGGTAAACTAAATAATTTTTAAGTAAATATAGCAATATTATATCAATATCATTATAGGTCTCTTCGATATCATCATCATTTTCATGTGCCTCTTTGTTTAAATAAAATGAAAGCTTATTTTTTGGAATAATGTTAAGATAAAGAGAAAAATAATCTTTTACATTAATATTCAAGTTTGGCAAAAAAAAGTGTGAAATATTCATCCTGAAATATATTGAGCATCTTCATCTTCAATTTATGAATTTATTATTTGAACATTAAGTTTATATCATACAATGAAAAATTGTCTTATATAATCTTATTTGTGGAATAGGGAATTTATTTAAAGTTTAGATTCAATAGTGAAATTAAGAGTGATATCAAATTTTTGGGTACAAAAGCAAAAATCTTCTTATAATTTTTCAAATTAAAATTTTTGGTGGTAAAAGTTTTAAGATTAAAAATAATATAGGGGAGCTTATTTGAGAAAAAAGATCTCGAAGTATTGTATTTCATTATAAAAAATTCAAAAAATTTTATTAACACCAGAGAAAATAGAATGAATACTCATTTATTATAGAGAGAAGATAAATTATGGTAAATAATTTTCCATAAACAAAGAATATCAAATGATAAGGGTATTATTAAAAAAAATTATAAATTATAAATTTTATTACAAATTAAAAAAGTTAAAGTTTTTATTGGTTTGTGTAAAGAAAGCATACAATGGAAGTTTTCACTTCCACATCATTTAGCTTTTTTTCTTGTTGTACAATTTTTTTCCTTTTTTGTTGACCTTGAAATTGTCCTTGATTTCATATTATCCTTTAAGCTTATAAGTCGCAAAAGGTAAAAAATTTATTTAAAAAGGTCACGTCTACTAATACAACAACTTGTTTTAAAGAAGTTATGTGACTAAATTATTCAAATCTTGGTCAAGAATTTAATATCGAACCATGTGGTGGAGTAGAGTTTGAAACTATTAAAAATATTAGTAGAGATCAATACAATAAAAAATTGCATGATTGGAAAAAATCAGGGATAACATTTGTATGCGAAAAAAAAAGTGCTTGACTTTTTAAAAAAATTCTCAAACTTCCATAATTAGTTCAAGAAGCAACATGAAAAACAATTAGATTATTAACTTATTCAACAATGACTACAATCATGTCATGCTTATGAGGTGTCATAAAAAGATCAGTGTTACACTAACAGTTTTGGTGAAAAAACTTGAGGAGCAATGATTACCTATAGTAAAATTGTATGTTATTTTGAACAATGCGTGTTATTTTAAAAAATTTGGACTAATTATTTTCTAATAGAGATTGTTGGAACATTACGAGGAATGTTTGTAAAAAAAATTTAGATATTGAAGATGTCAAAGCTATTTCCAATTGTTTTGTTTGTGTTTTATGTGATTCAATGTCTTAAAGAGTCTCATGGTAATTTTTTTTCGGGGTGCTAAATAAAGAATAGGTTATCAAAATTTGGAGATCCTATAATTTTTTTATACCACGTATATAATCATCAACCTAAAGAAAGGATGACTATGAACATTGAACATTGTGTTACATTTTGGAAAATTTCATTATGAGCTTGAGCTGATCAAATATTTTACTAAGAAAAAAAAATAAAAAGAGATAATTTTACTTATGTCTATCAAGTGTCTAATTTTATGATCTTTTGAGATACTTTTATTATTAATATAAATTTGAACATAAGACTGCTAAATGTGATTGTCAACTTTATCATTTATGGGAATATCGTGTAGAAACATATTAATGACTTTTCAAGAAAAATAAATTGTTGAAATCTACACCTTTAAATTGAGGATCCTAACTAACAAATGTTTTGAAGACATTTATATTGACGTTCTTCTTCATGTTTTGGAGTTTTTCTTCGTTGGTGGAGTTGAATGAAGGTGCGGAAGCTTAGAGAATAAGACAATGTTTTGATGTTGAAGTGGAATTGGTGAGGAATCTAGTTAGAAGTTACTCCAATTAAACTAGGAGGAGTCTAGGCTAGAGTCTTAGAAAGGAGACTAACTTAGACAGGACATAAGAACAAGTAGAGGCTCAATTTTGACAACATTTCAATACTCATTCAATGTTAATTTTTACAAAAACCTAACCTCTATTTATACATATTTTGGACATCCACTTTGAGAAGAGATGGGAAAATTTGAATTCTATTTGAATTAAAAAAAAAACCTAGAAAATGGGGCTTATGAAAGCAGAGTTGCAAGTGTCCTTCACACCTTCTTTATGCTCCTTCACACTTTCTTCATGCATATTCACTCCTTCTTTGCCTTCTCACAAGTGTCATACGCCCTTTTACCCTAGTTTGGTCAGTTTAGAGTTTTCTTTGGGCTTGAGGAAGCTCAATTGAAACCCTAGATAGATTCATCTAACCCTATCCTAACCTGATTTTACTCAAAGAACATAATACAAGTCCAAAATCTTAATCTATTTATCAAATACATGACTCAAGAAAAACCCTATTCTACGTTATACAAATATATAGACTAAAGTCTAACTCATAATGATAAGAGTTTAACCTTATTAATGCTAGTTAAGTTTTACTCCTCTTATATTCTTATAATCATGACCGTAATAATTGGTGTCTTAATGAGATATTTTCCATCAAAATCTTATTTTTTCTTATTCAAAATATTAATATCTCAAAAGGAATTTTTATAGTAAAATTAAGACTCTCCTTGACATAATACTCATCTTAAATTATTAGACTATCTTTAATGGTAAGTTTTGACATTAACAAATATAAACAATTATTTGAATTTATTTTTATTCTATTTATAAATCGTTTAATGTGTGTTATACGAAGTAGAAGTACCGCTCCCAGGACCAGAACCTTCCAAAAGCTCACATCATAAGCAAAATTTCTATCAACTTCTTAACATAATTAATAAAAAACAAAATACCTGATTAAGCTGTAACCATAAATAATTTCTATAGACAAAATGAAATATATGTGGTAAGCTTAATTTGCTCAAAATTAACTTAAATATTACCATTGACGTCTAATGCGCTAACTTAATAAATAAAGAAATATATAACTCCAACAACTTTGATTTATCATTCAAATTGTACATTACAAGTTTTATTCCTTTGCTTTCGAAAATAATATATTTAAATTACTGCATAAATTTAGGGTGAAATAATTCTCACATAATTTCAATCAAAAAATAAATTTAGGGTGAAAATAATTTTTACTTAATTTCAATAAAAAAATTCATAACAAATAAGGATTCTTTTTAATAATAGGTCGTGTTTTTCAAACTTTCAACTTAAAAACTTATTTCCTTAATATTTTGCTGAAATATAAGTACTTATTATGCTATTATTAACGTTAATAATATTTTGCTGAAATATAAGTACTTATTATGCTATTATTAACGTTAATAATATTTTCTATAGAATTGATGATATTTTGTTATTGATAAATAACGTACATATAAAACTTAAATATTGATAATATGTAAGTAACTAAATAATATGTAGTTATTGATAATATAAAATTCGTATTCATCATTTAAATGTTTTTATCCTTTGTACCATTATGAGTAAAAGTAATGTTTTGCAAAGAGGCAAAAGAATTGGCAGAATAATTTGAAAAGAAAATTAAGGCATGATAAAATAAGCAACAAAAGTAAACTAAGTAAATGAGATTAATGAATAAATTTCCTTAAAAATGAAAGATGTTAGAATGGACTCGTTCTCTTGAACCGATAACAATTTTCAAAATATGGATTATTGGTGTTGTTGGTATTTCACACAATATTGTGTAATGAATTCAAAACCTTTTGGAAAAGTCACCAATTACTTTAGTACACGGTCTACATCAATGGTTATAAATTCCACACGCCTAAGTATACATGTCCTCCTTATATTTCATTAGATTAAAGACATGAATAATAATAAACTATCATATTATAAGTGTCAGTGTGAATCCACATTAATAAAAGAGATAAGTAAGATAAATAAAATATGAAAAAAATTATAAATTTACTATCGTAAAGTTTTAGGTTAAGAATAATCTTTTTATCACTTTTAAATAATATTTATAATGTATTGATATCAAATTTTATTAATATTTTTTTTTCAAAATTTGTGACAAGAGTTTCGTATTGTCATATTGATGATATCGATCTTGAATAATTGTGAATAATTGTTGGTCGCTCTCATAAGGGTGTTTTTTATTTTTTATTTTCATTCTAGAGAAGCCAGAGTGTTAGTTATAGGATGGAAAAGTGATACTGCATTAATGTGACATAAAGTAACTGAATAATCTTACTCGTGTTTGCATAATTACTTAGACTAGTAGAATATTAGTTAGGAATTTGAATCATTACTGTGACTGACAAGATCACTTCTGATGTGTGTCTCATCACTTTTCAAATTTACTTTTTTCAATATTAAATTTAAGATATTTAATTTTATTTCAAGCTGCCTAGTGATTATTCACTAGCTTAACTTTGATTATGTGATCTCAAATTTGATATGTTAGCTCAGTACAATTTAGTATATACTTCAATTCATATTTAACTCTAATAAAATAAAAGAAAAAAAATATGAATAGAAAACTAATAAATACATAACACATTTAAGAATTTTAAAACGAAATGAAAGAAAGTCTAAATCAAAGTATGGAAAGGAGAATATGCTTTGAAAAAGTGGATGCCAACTCCAATTACTGGTGGACATGGCTGCACGATATGATGATATTGTTGTATGATAATTTTTCCATTTTCGACAAATGTAGTGCTAACATAACCCAAGTCCAAGACACCCACACCTTTTTCAGAGAGGAAAGAACGTTCGTGACTCATAATAAGTGTAGTTGCTCACACTTTATAGCTATGTTTCACACTTTATCCTCTTCCATTCATAGAAATCAAGAATTCAATATCCATGACGTCGTGTTGAAGTGGTCAACAAGTCCATGTACGTTAACGTTACATCAATGTTTATCCACAATTGTGTGAAAATGATGAAAATGGACACGACCCACCAATATTTTTATCAAGTATACCTATCTTATATTTTGATTAGTTTATTGTAAAAGATTCTTATGTTTTTAAAATGTTTTGAGAGAATTTAATTTATTCAAGAGAATGTGGTCACGTTTTTAACAATAATCTCGTTCACACATATCTAGTTTGCGAAACTAGAGAAAAATAAATTTTGTCTTAATTTCGTTTAACTTGGCGTGGGTAAGTTTATAGTTAATTGTCGTAGCTATTAAAAAATCATTTTAAATTTATATAGACATTTTTAAAAATATTTTATTTATTTTGGATAGTACTACATTTTAAAATTTACATATAAATGATTTTAAAAACATTTAGTTGTTTTACAAGTTATCTGCTTGTTGAAACGGGGGACAAAAAATCATTTATAGATATAAACTATTTTTAGAAATTATCCTAAATACTTGTACAAGTACTCTTAAACCTTATATTTTACGGTTCTAGATTTGTTACCTCCACAAACAACAAACCTCCTATATTTTGTTGTGTATTTTACGAGTTTCTTTTTCCTATTTTTTACGAATAATGTCTTACAATCTGTGTAGCTCTATAAAAAAATACGTTGTAACAATTTCATCAAGGTAATAAAGAAAATCAGAAATTATAGTTTAAAATATACTAAAAACTATATCCTAGAAAAAAAAAATAGCGTGGATCTAATAAAAAAAATATCTGTATTCGTTCATAAAGAGTTTGCTAAAAAAGATTGCATTTCTATTATGTCATGAAGAATCCTTGCGTTTCGTTGCGTTTGGTGGATGAGCATTATCTGCATTCGTGCTAATAATCATTCTGTAATTTAGAATGATTGGGTAATTAGACGAAGAGCATGAGTTTTCTGTCGTTAAATTAAATTTAAAATATGTAATTAGGGTCTGATTATGTGAAAAATTGACCTAACTAATTTGGATTCCCATGGTGATTGTGTGGTTGCTGAGAGTGCCAACTTTGAAATTTTGTTAACCCGTACATAGAAGCCACATGTTCCCAATCCTCAGCATGTTTTGCAACTGATTGAGGAGCTGCGTCATTGCTGAACACATCTATCATTGATCTCTAACTAAATTTTATTTACACTTTTTACTTTTTTAATTATCATCAATTTTAAATTTTTGAACTACCAACATTCTTTTCCACCTTTTATTAATATGGTAACATGCATCTAGACACATTACGTTAACATGCAAACGATGCCACCCTAGTCACAAACAAGGCATGGTTATTAATGAATATTATATTACAATTAAGAAGTTTAATTGAAAAGTAAGATATTTAAAGGTCATTTTACCTTTTGTATTTACCATGGGTAAAACTTTTAGCAAGAATTTTTCACTTTAAATCACGACAAATGATTGATGCAAATAGACAACATGGGAAATAAACATATAACTTGTAATCACATACTTCCACTACAAAAAATGAAAAAAGCAAAAGGAAAACTTTTATACTCTTTTTTCTTTAACGATTATTGCATGGACCAAAACATTGTTTAACAATTGAGAGAGGACACAAAAATTGGCTTCTGAGAAGATAAATAAGTGGGAATATAAAGCTGCAATAGGCAATAACATTCCAAGGAGAAATGAGAATTGAATATTACTTGATATGGATATAGACGTTAGCAGTGGTTCTTTGAACCATGTGCAAAAGTCAGTAACAGATATACATGTGAAATAGTTCTGACCCCTCATTGGTGCATGCATGGTTGGTGACGCATGTACTAGGAATAGTAAAATTTATCCCATCATCCAATCATAGCATGCAAAGCCACCCCCAAAGATAAAAGCACCACCAATCTCCTTTCAAACATTTCAAACACCTTCATTTCTCTGCGAACCCTTCACTTCATAATTCCCCTTTTCTTCTGCCACACCAAGTTCATATTTTTCACTCAAAAAATGGATGGTATCTCAAGCTCCGAACTCCCACCTGGTTTTAGGTTTCACCCCACGGACGAGGAACTAATCGTGTATTACCTTTGCAACCAAGCCACATCAAAGCCTTGCCCTGCTTCTATCATCCCAGAAGTGGATCTCTACAAGTTTGATCCATGGGAATTGCCAGGTATCAATTGCCAAACCTTTCTTATTAGCTTCTCATGCATAATTTCCACTTGTTGCACCACAATGTCTCTATAAATGTTTCATCTCTTGGTTCTTCCTTCATGCAAGAGCTCTTTGCTCATAGATGTTTTGACATCATGTCAAAATCAACAATCTTAAATATTGAACTGTTGAATGAAGATGCATGAATGGTATATGTTATGTCTCTAACGCACTTGTTGGTGTTATATTGGCATGCAGATAAAACAGAATTTGGAGAAAATGAATGGTATTTCTTTAGTCCACGAGACAGGAAGTACCCAAATGGGGTGAGGCCTAACCGAGCAACAGTGTCTGGATATTGGAAGGCTACTGGCACAGACAAGGCAATCTATAGTGGATCTAAGCTTGTTGGGGTGAAGAAATCCTTAGTCTTTTACAAGGGTAGGCCACCAAAGGGTGACAAGACTGATTGGATTATGCATGAGTACCGTTTGGCAGAATCAAAACAACCAGCTAACAGGAAAATTGGGTCCATGAGGGTAAACCTTTTAAGCCTTGTTCTCATTACTTTGAGAAATCTAACATTTTATTTTACCATTCAATGTTACTTTATAATTGACATTTCCCTTGGTTTTGGATGTTTCATCAGCTGGATGACTGGGTCCTGTGTAGGATTTATAAGAAGAAGAACATTGGAAAAGCATTGGAGCACAAAGAGGCACACCCAAAAGTTCAAATGCCTAATCTTATAGCTGCAAATAATGATGAACAGAAAATGATGAACCTTCCCAGGACTTGGTCCCTCACTTACCTTTTGGATATGAATTACTTGGGTCCTATTTTATCTGATGGCTCCTATTGCTCAACCTTTGATTTTCAAATTGGCAATGCCAATATTGGAATTGACCCCTTTGTAAAACCTCAACCGGTTGAAATGGCTAACAGTTATGTGGCAGACTCAGGTAAGTACTAAGTGAAACAGAGTAGCAGCAATGACCACAAGTATATGTGAAGCAAATGAAATATCAGCTAGGATAGGACAAAACAAAAGCAGAGTTAGATTCTTGTCTAGTCATGACGATAAGCTTCGTCCATATAATAATCACGAAGACTCTATGTGCGAGTATGTCAAATATGTTATGTCAAAAAATATATTTCATTGTCTTATTGACACTTATTGTATAGAAGGAGAAGTTAGACGCCTCTTAATTAAAGTTCATACATCATTAGTTACATTCCTTATCTTGATTCAGTCAAACCACATGCTTTGATCATGCTTCGGAAGCATGTGAAACTAGATATGTTCGCTCACTTTTTTGTAAAAAATACAATGATTATTTATTTTGACCAACTATATAGTAGGCAAATTCTGCACTATATGTCAATAATTGAAGCCAAATAGGTTTCCAAAGTTAACGTGAATCTTTGTACTTTGTCTTATCCAAAAGATGACGGAAGTGTCGATTGAAAAAAACAAAGGTCTTTGAGCCGCGTGGAAAGCAATGAAATGCGTGACTATGATATTGGTTTATGCTTAGCAATATTAACAATAAAAGTTTGTTTAAAACAATACTAAGAACAAGGGAAATGATAATGACACATTTTGGAGTTTTGATTAAGAACTAATCCTAGTGTGTGCATCGTCATGTCCTAAAAGTCAAACTAGGTAAGTAGAATTTAAAATAAATTCACTTGAATGAGTGTAATTGTTTACATTAATGTGTTATTATCTAATTGGTAGAATTTTATCGAAAACAAAAATCTAATTAGTCGAATCATTGCATTCTCGGTATTGGATTAGAATACCTATTACATCATATAAGCTTTTCTTAAAAGAATAAATATAAAAGAGTCTAAACAAAATTATAGGATAAAAATAATGAAAATTTATCAAGATTATTACCATAAATGGTAATCTTATAATAGATGCTAATCTTATGATTTTCACAAAGATCAATTTTCTAACCTTTAAACATAATTCTAAACAATAAACCCTAGATGACAAACACAAAAAAAAGGAGAGAGAGAAAGCGAGAAAGCTTGGAAAGAAACAAAATAAAGAAACTTCTTGTTATCATCAGTCAAAATCAAACAAAGATTGTTTATACATAACATGAAAGGCTGAAATAAAAAAAATAGAAAAAAACTAATAAACTAACATATTAAATGATTTAGTGTTAGACGGTCTACACAAACATGACTAGACTATCTACACAAACAGACCAAACAATCTATTGGTAGATAGTCTACACAAAATAACCATACAATCTATAGATTTTATAATCCTCCCCTCAAGCTGAGAATAAATATTTATTTTTCCCAACTTAGAAAACAAACTTTTGAACATAGGAGGATAAACGGTTTAAGTAAAATGTAGGCAACTTAAAGACAAGAGGCAATGAGGGGAAACTTTAGTAATCCATTATTGATTTTCTTGCGGACAATGTGACAGTCTATCTTGATATGCTTCATTCGTTCATGAAACACTTAATTTGAAGCAATTTGTAATGCTTATTGGTTTTCACAATAAAGGAGAGCTAGTTTGAAAAAAAAGAACATGAAGGTCACCAAGAACGTAAGTGATATATTGAATTTCACAAGTAGTTGTAGCAAACAAAATTATGCTTTAAAGGAACTCTTGGATATAGTGGTTTATTTCTTTGATTTTCATGATATAATAGTCACCTAAATAAACTGAGTAGCTTGTGACAAATTTGTGAGTCTGAGGACAAGTAGCCCATTCAAAATCTCTAAAGGTTTTGAGTTGAACAATGTTGTTGTTTCTTACAAAAATATTATTAACAAGACCCCCTTTTAGATATATGAGAATTCTAAAAGTTGCTTGTTGATGATAAGTGGTATCAGAAGAAACAAATTGACATAATTGATGAACCACAAAAGTGATATCAAGTTGAATGTTACAAAGATAGATGAGTCAAATAATGAGTCTTCTATAAAGAGAAGAATCAATATCATTAAGTTTGTCACCTATCTTAGTTGCATAATGAGAAGAGTGAGCCATTGATGTAGGAGCAGAAGTATAATTTATCATATCAGTCTCTTTGAGAAGGTCTAAAGTGTATTTGCACTGAGAAACATTTATGGCTTTATCGTTGTGAACAATATCAAGATTGAGGAAATAAGTGAGATCTCTAAGGTTTTTATATGGAAATGGTGGTCAAGTTGATTTGTGATGTGAGCAATTTCTGTAGGATTATGCTAATAAGGACGATGTCATCAACATAAACCAACAAAGGTATAGTAGAATGATTTTAAAAATAATGAATGATCAGTTGAGGAATAATTGTAACCATGAGAAATAAGAAAATGAGATCATTTACCATACCATTGTCTTCTAGCTTGTTTTAAACCATAAAGAGAATGTTGGAGCTTGCAAACTTGGTTCTTGTTATGATGATTAAGATTTAGAGGAAGCTTCATAAATACCTCTTCATGTATAAGGTTTTTATATGGAAATGGTGGTCAAGTTGATTTGTGATGTGAGCAATTTCTGTAGGATTATGTTAATAAAGACGATGTCATCAACATAAACCAACAAAGGAATAGTAGAATGATTTTAAAGATAATGAATGATCAATTGAGGAATAATTGTAACCATGAGAAATAAGAAAATGAGATCATTTACCATACCATTGTCTTCTAGCTTGTTTTAAACCATAAAGAGAATGTTGGAGCTTGCAAACTTGGTTCTTGTTATGATGATTAAGATTTAGAGGAAGCTTCATATATACCTCTTCATGTATAAGGTTTTTATATGGAAATGGTGGTCAAGTTGATTTGTGATGTGAGCAATTTCTGTAGGATTATGCTAATAAAGACGATGTCATCAACATAAACCAACAAAGGAATAGTTGAATGATTTTAAAGATAATGAATGATCAGTTGAGGAATAATTGTAACCATGAGAAATAAGAAAATGAGATCATTTACCATACCATTGTCTTCTAGCTTGTTTTAAACTATAAAGAGAATGTTGGAGCTTGCAAACTTGGTTCTTGTTATGATGATTAAGATTTAGAGGAAGCTTCATATATACCTCTTCATGTATATCTCCATGAAGGAAGGTATTATTAACATCTAGTTGTTTTAAAATCTAGTTGTTAACAGTAGAAATAGCAAGAAGTTGTGAGCTTAGCCACAAGGGAAAAGTATCAATAAAATCTAGCCCTTCAAGTTGTTTGTATCCCTTGGTCATGAGGCGAGCTTTATAATGTTCTATGGTGCCATTAGACTTATGTTTTATTTTGTATACCCAACGACATCCAATAACATATTTGCTTGATGGAAGATGTAGGAACAACTAGCTCTAAAAGGGGGTTGAATGGAGCCATAACACAATTCGTTGTTAACAAAAACTGCCAAGCAAGAACATCAAAGACAAGAATATATAAACACAAATAAAGTAGTTTTGTACTGGTTCACCCTAATCTCTTGGGCTACGTCCAGTTCTCCTTTGAACAAACTATTCAAGAGGTTCCCCTATTTAGTAAATAGTTACAACGAGTATACAAACTTCTCCAGGTTACGAGTACACAGACCTCTCCGGGTTACAACGAGTACACAAACCTCTCCAAGTCATAAGGAGTACACAAATCTCTCCAGATTATAACAAGTACACAAACCTCTCCAGCTTATACAGTTCCCAATCTCCCACTAAGATCAAGGTCACTCAAGATTTAAAGAAACACTCTCAAAAGATAGAACAGTGAAAGCTCATAAGGGTTTACTTCACAATGGTGAAGAATTACACAATAGTTTCGTACAACCCAAAAATCTAAATACTCTCAATAGCAGATTGACCATAGATACTCGGTAGCAGATATTCTAATTCTACAATGTATTGTATGATGTTTTTCTCTTTTTGCTTCTTTGTTCTTCAACTTGAAATTACTCCTCTATATGTAGCTTTCTAGAAACTAGCTGTTGGGATGCTTGAACAAAACAATCTTGACTTTAGCTCAAACTGGAAATATTTCTCTAACGTTTATACTATATTAAACTTGATTAATTTTGTATCAGAAATAATTTAAAATAACAGAAAAATTGTATTTGAAATACTCATAATAATTCGAATAATTTCCATTATGAACAAATTTAAACATTAAAGCACATCATACTATAAAATCAATCAATCACATTTGGACCTTGCTTATATACTTGAAACAAAGCACAGTGTGTATCACTGATTCTACAATAATAAACACATCCGAAAGAGAAAGGGTCTTTAGTGTTATGTTTTGTCTTAATCTTTTCTTCTTAAATAATCCCTCTGCCACACTACTTGCTCACTTTATTGTTGTCTATCATTGTATTGTATAGTAAAGCAATTAGAAAGACGTTTCTTTCACCTCCAATAAAGCTACTGAGGTACACAATGTTTATATATTTTTCACCTCCAATAAAACCAGAATTCTATATAAAAAAATGACAATTCATGTCTCTTATTTCATGAACTTACACAGAAAAGTAGCAGTCTGCATGTGCACTGCATATACAATTACCAAAATATACATTATAGTGCTTTTCCTACAACAAAATTACATATATGAATGAAGGAGAAAATTACTTAGAAAAGATGAACAAAGTGATGAAGAGAATTTAAGGAAAAAGTTTATTATAAAAAAGTATTATAATTATGTTGTATAATAAATAAAATTCATTGAACTAAACTAAGGGCAAACATGGTATTGATGATTATTATTTTGTAAAACTAGAGCTATCATTGAATCCATAAAAATACTAATTAAACTAAATGGTTCAACTTTGAATTTTCGTTAGACTAATATTAATAAAAAATTTATAATTAAAATTGTATAAAATAGTGTTAAATAAATATAATATTAAAAACTGAAATAATTTTGTGGGTTCTTAACATTTAAATCTAAATAAAATATATCATTAAATTTAAGTTTTAAAAAAGTATTACTATGTCTATAAATATTAACAAGAAGTTTACATCTAGAATAAATAATGATAAAATTAATATAATAATAATATTAGAAAGAAACATCAAAATAGTGGCCCTATCTTTTAAGGGTTAGTATATGGATTTGAAAGATAATGAGTTTGTGGCCCATATTGCATATTCAGGTTTGGGTTCTCAATATGGGAACGACCCGAGTGCGGTAGATTTGCCTTCTTTCATTTTTCTAAAAGGAAAGGAAAAGACCCAACTCATAAGTGGAACATGATAAACTTCAACTCTTTTCAACATATTCAAACACAAGTGCTGTCTTTATAAATATTAAAACTTTAACAAATATTTTAGACAAATCATAAACACTGATAAATATATTATTAATTAAAATGAGTTTGTTCTCTCAGAAAAAAAAATATTATTTTCCTATGTTATAAATATAAATTTTGATATAGGTTAGAAGAAAAGATAAACGATATGTATATAACAGGAATAAAAATGAACATTTAACTGAAAGTTAAAAGTCAACCAATTTAACTTTTTTTTCAAAAGTTACATGTCATAATATATATATATATATATATATATATATATATATATATATATATATATATATATATATATATATATATATGGAACATTTGCATCATAAGTGTACGTACGAGGAGTTAACTTATTAATCTCACGTTAAATTATAAGTACAAATTATAATATCAACACCTCTCATCATAATATATTATTAATCTTATCAAAACACTATCGGTTTATAAATGTGAGTTTTAATTAAAAATATTATTTAAACATTATTTAAAAAACTTATAATAAGTAGATATTATAGTAGACAAAAGGTTATATGTGATGCAACAACTTTTCTTAATTTCTCAAGATTTGGTATCTTAATTTATGTAATTCATATCATGGCAATGATATCTATTTTCAATGATAAATTTATCTACTTAAACTACAAATTATCAACTAGTTAAACTTATCATTCTAAGTACCTGACATATTTCAACAAATCAAAACATTAACCAAACCAATCAAATCAGTTTATAACCAATTCAATTCATCATATCAAATTCATTATTCAAACATAGTAATGTCTACAATTGCAATATCTAAAAAGATTTACATAAGTCGTAACACCTTGCTTTACCAACACTACGTACGAGCAATTAAAACATCCATATCATTTTATTTAAAATAAATAAATCAAGTATGAAGGAATTTTTTTCACGAACATGGATCATCACTTGAGCAAGGTCTCGCTTGAATGACATTTTTCCAGAAAAAAAAAAAAATCATCTTGACTCCTCTTTTTTCAAACATTCAATTGTCATTTAAGTGACATTTTTTTAGAGAAAAAAATAAATTGTCTCAATCTATTCTTTATTAAAAATTATCCAATTGTCACTTAAGCGATAATATATTAATGTTTTAGTATTATTGAAATGCTTGTGTGACTATACTCTTTCAAGAAAAAGAATTATTATGAATTCCCTCTTGCTTGAGCTTTCACTTGCCTAAACAATCAAAATTTTAGAGAAAAAAGAATTAAAATTATCTTTTTCTTATTCGATATACCATTCATAGCTTGAGTGGTGGAGCGCATTACTTGAGGGACATTTTAGAGTTACATTAAAACTAATAAAACTAATAAAACTATAAAACCTTAAAGGTTTACGAAACCTTATTTACATATAAAATACATTTGACTACACAAATAAAACAATAATATATTTCTTGTAGTATAGTACTTAATCAAGCTAAAACCAAAACAAAATCTCATCTTAAATTTCAAAGATTATTAAAATCATGAAATAAGTGTATCAATGGAAGCCTATGAAGGAAAAGGCATTCAACAATTATGAAAAGCAAAGAAAGAAACAACAAAACAATGTAAAAGAGAAACTAAAATGGATTGAAGAGAAGAAATTGAAAGAGCATGTCACTTTAGTGGAAAAATTTTAAGGGTATAAGGAGCCACAATTTGAGAAAGTTTCTCAAGATAAGAACTCTAAAACATAAAGAAGAGACACTCAAATTCTCCAAAAATCTCAAAGGCTATTTCTCATTCACTTCCTCATGAATTTTTAAAAGAGAAACACTCCTTATATAGATGTAAAATTGGATCTAAGAGGAGTTAAAAAGACTAACAAAAATTAACTAAAGTTAACTTTACTAATCCATTAAAATTAGGAAAGACACATGTTAGTTTCCTAAATTCAAAGAATGCAATCATAACTAGTGATGACATGAAGACTTACACATTGGTGATGCCAACTTTGGAGAACTTCAGAACTTATCTCATGTTGTTTCTACACTTATCTTAAGTTTTTCCTACTTTTAAGAACTACACAAGCTTTATTCTTCTTATTTCTCCTCCAAAACTATAATTCTTTTTGTTTTTGTTCCTTCAAAATATTTTTTTTATTTCTTCTTCCTTTTGTTTTCTAACCTCCTCCAAAACTATAATTCCTTTTGTTTTTGTTCTTCAAAATATTTTTTTATTTCTTCTTTCTTTTGTTTTCTAACCATGCTTCTTGTCTTTATTTCTTATTGTTCTCCTTCCTCTTATTCCTCAAATGCATCATCCTCATATACGTATGATGACTTTTCTTGATTTTGAGAATTTCTTTAACTTAAAAAAAAAAAATAGATTTCTTTTACAACATGTTTCTAACTTCCAATGTTTCGCTTAGATTAGATTTCTTTTTTAGAGTTTTTTTTTTTTTTTTACATAAATTTGGTTTCATCCCTCCATGTTTATGATTATTAATTTTTAACATGTCAGTCTAATTAAAATACGGAATGTCTCATTTGAGGTTTTAAAAAAAATTAAGGTAATTGATATTTATAACTTTCACACAAGCAAAATTCATAACATTGACATGTAGCAATCAAACTCGTATTACATGATTTCAGGACCAATTTGCCGGTTATTCACCACCTGTAACTTAATTTATCACACCATAATAGGTTTTTTTTTTTTTTTTTTTGCAGTGATGGGGCATTTAATTTTCAGTGCCTACTGGGAGGGACCATTCTTCTAGCTTGTTCACGTAATGTGCTCAAATTGTCTACAACAATTACACGTAACAAGCAACTTTAACTTTCTTCTATGACCATGCGTTTTAGCCTTGAGGTGTTTCAAAAGCATAGACTTCAACAAAACTTGAAAAAAGTGTTTCATCAAGATTAGAAGAATATTTTTCTATTTTCATCCTGCTTCCTTACAAGAATATTTTCTATTTTCATCTGAAGCATGGTTGTTGAGGTAGATAAAGACCATGATGTAACATCATGAATTAAACACAAATTAAAGGGATATAACAATATTTTGTCAATTTTTTTACTGCATTTGACGCATGGGCACGTGCTCATGCCTTCAAGTGAATCATGTCTATTATTAGGTTATTTAACAGAAAAAGAGATTAGAAGAGTTGTAGATGATAAATTATTAGGTCACAGGAAACTACCACTTGTTTATAATTTTGGCCCACTTGTTTTAATAATTCTTCTTTATCTTTTTCTTATAAATATTTAAATCTAAATCCAAACTAAAGCTATAATAAGCCTTGGAGTTAGAACATAGAATTCAACTATGACAAAGTAAATTAGGACCTAAAAGGACGAGAGCACATGGGAAAATATTTCTTATTTGACATCTACAACTTAGATTAAAATAAATAAGTTAATATGCTCCAACTATAAAGCAAACCCCAAATTGATAAACTACAGTGTTTTTTTTGTCTCTCTCATTTCTTGAAGCAACACGAACCAGGATACCTATAGTTCAATAGAATATTTTATTTAAGTCTTTCCTTTAGTTCGCATTATTATTATTGCTTATAGTCATAATTAGTTTAATGATAATCAGATGTTTTAATTTTGACATTGTTTCGCTTAGAAGCTAACAAATAATTATCATGGGCTGATTCTGGTAAGCAAGGTTTTGGAAACGTAACTCTGTACAAATATTGAGTATTCCTCTTGTATGGAATGAAAATCCAAATATCTAAGATTAAATGACATAGTATTATGTTTATATTTTCGTGGTACAGACTATGTTAAGGATGAATGGAATGCTTTATAAGAATTCACGTAATTAAAAGGTGATTAAAAACAATCTAAATATTAAAGATTTTAAAAAATATATAATTTATTTATTAGGTATTTATTCTTGTAAAATTTCATTGATTTAAATATTAGAATATTTATATAAAACACTTTTGTTGTTCAAAAATTCGAGCACATTAAATTATATATCCTAACACAAAAGGAGGAGAGATTTTAGTGGAGGTCTAATAATCATTATAAAAATATTTTGGCATAAGCAAGATTTTTTATAGTCAATTAGTATCTACGAGAAAAATAATTATGAACAAGTACAATTTTTCTTATAAAATTAACACATTGTGGATAAATATGATAATACCATAAATTTAAAAGAGTACATTGACATCTATTTCACTCAAGTTATCACATATGTCATAGATAATGTTGTCTTTTGATGAATATTCCCCCATTTTTCTTAAACGAGGACTATGAACTTGTTTACAAGCTTACTCTCGTATTAAGAGTTTATTTTGACACACTTGCAACAAAACTCAACACACAATCTGTTATGACCTAAACACATCTATCCTAGTCAATATCAAGAAAAACCCTTTAAAAGTATTCACAAAAAGATTCGGTAAAATAACACTGAACATCAAAAACTTGAATCTTGAGGTGATTGTTTCACCATATGATAATGACATTGAGGTGGGACCATTTTGTAATAGCCTAATCCCACGACACATCTAAACAAGTTAAGGCCAAAGGTTATCAAATTCATGAAACTTGAAGAATTAAAAAACTTATGGAATTAGGTCTAAGTTGATACAACTCCAACAATGAAAGTATTTGGTAAATATTGTAAGAAAGTCCAACTGCAAGAAAAAATATGAGGATATCATGGCATATGTTTTACTCATTACACCTCACTTACAAAAGATCACCAATATTCTTATTTTTGAATTACTTTATATTTAAATGACTTTTTTTACTTTTTAGGATAATTGAAATATTTTATAAAAATGAGAAAATTAAATTCAATAAATTTTAATTGTCTTATCTAAAAAAATTCAAAATAAAATAATTTGAAATGTGATCATCAAATTATGCTTTGTTTGTAGAGCAACATGTGCTACTATGGGTCAATCGCTAGTATGTGATGGGTTTTAATGAATACAAATCTTTAGAAAGAAGTCCTGATTTCTTAGACCTTTAAAAAAATAAGAGATATGTGTGGTTTTTTTTTTTTTTTAACAATAATAAAATATATATTAAAATTAAACATTGATACCAAAGATGCTTTGACCCAAAAGTTTTTACATTCCAACAAAATGACCTGCATTACTACTTCCCATCAAATCAGCAAGCCAAAATAAGTATAAACACAAGTTAGATCTCAAATAGTTAGGAAAAGTATATAAGCATTTGTACCTAATATGTGGTACTCATGTTGTAATGGCAATGGGGTATGCCACTCATTTCATTAGCATTAGCTTGCATTTTACATTATGACAAAACTCTTCTATGAACAAATTTTGATAACAGCTTCCTAGATAGCCTTGATATGCACCATAGACAATGATGTGGCAAATAATTTGTATTGTGGATCTCTAATTTTACATGTATAAAATCAGATTTCCTTAAACCCATAGAGCTGTGAAAGTTTTGTGAGAGACTATGCAAAAGACCCCAAGATGTCAGAGACCATATGGATCATGATATATGTTGTGCTTTGACTACATGAACCTTCACAATTCCTTCAAAAATCACACCAGGCCTATTCTATGTAGAGAGTTGCTAATTCCAGTAGTATGACAATACAATCTGCATGAACCTCCAAATTCCCACAAGAAACAGATCTACCTTGGTGCATGTTTATGTTACTATGAATCAACATAAATTAGCATATATATGATAAAATTATCTAAACACAGTAAAATATGGTTGCAACCCATGAATCATAGTAAAAGAGTAAACATTTGTTTATTAGATAATAGGTTCTGCTCACAGTAGAAGTGATTAGCTTACCATACCTAGTCCCACTTCAGATCCCTTCTTTTTGGCCTCGTCCCATTGATTTCAGTCATTTAATTGGATTTGGAACCATACATATCTATGCTACTTCTTGACTGGAGTCTATTGTATATAAAAATTGATCTAAATTGTGATATCCCAATCTTCGGAACCTATCATTTCTTCAAGCAGTAAATATCATGCAAATGTATTAGCAAGCTTTTATTGATTTTGTATATTGTACTGGCTACCCTGGTCTCTCAGTTCTCATGGTGGCATTCTGATAAGCAGCAACTCTGCATTTTCTCAAAAACCTTATTAGATATACCATAAACCTACATTGTGCATCAAATACCTTTCGCACCCTTAACAGGACAATAATTATCATTAATTCAACATGGTCCATAAATGTTCATGATTCACTTGTCAAGTCAAGGATTCTCAATAGAGAGGCACATTAATGATTCATTATTAACAATGCAAATAGTATGTTTGGTCTCTGTAAAATTGCTCCTCACTATAGTACCCTGACTCCATATTATTGACAGAATTTAAATACAGGAGATAGGATCCAAACACCAATCATATATGTGTCTTAGTATCTTATTTGTAATCCAAACCCAAGCTTTTACTTGAGCCTAAGTTGAAAACCTCTTCAAAATCTTTTACCTCACTCGTAAATATATTCTATTCCTATGTGATCAAATGGATCATACTATGGCTATCCACATACACTTCATATCTTATTGTCCTTCTTAGATAACTCAATTAGACTAAAAAGTTGAAAATGTTTTTTTTACGGTATTGTGTTGGGTTGTGACAATACCTATCCATTAATCACACAACTACCAAATAACACATTCCATTTTATATTCGAAAAATAAACGTTATCTCGATTCCTTACTATTTCCACACATGACACTATGAATCTATAATAGACATTTTTTTTTTATTAGGTTGTCACATGTTGCTATCTTATTTAACATCAATCTCTAAACGAAGTATGTAATAGATGATAAAAATCTTATGTTTCAGATTTCACCAAGTATAACTTCTTCCTCCTACATTCTTGTTTTCCTAATTTTATTATATGTTGATTTTGGCTGAGTATGAATTAGTATCGATATCTTATTTGTCTTTATGATATCAATTATATGATTTTATCTTTATGATATAATCAAATTACCATCAATTCTGTTTATTTATTTTTATAATATTTTCATATTGTAATAATTTTATTTTATTTTCTTTATTTAACTATACTTAGAATAGGTACAGTACTTGTATGTATTTAGTTTTTTAATTTTGATCAAATATAGAAAAACAGAAAAAATATTTTCATTCTCATATTTTATGTTCATATTTTTGTTTATCTTTATTTATCTCTTTATTTTTCATAATAATTATCTTTCTCATTCAAACCATTGTGTGATTCCCAGATTTTGTAGAAACTAAAAATGTATATAATTTCTTAGATCTTATAAAAGAGAGAGATGTATTACTATTTCAAGATCATATGAGAAATAAAGTTTTGACATCTTTATCAACTATTTAAGAACTTATTTTCAAAGATAATGTAGTCATTATGAAAATAAATTTATATTTAAAAGAAAAAAAAAGAAAAACAAAGAATAAAATAATGATTAAGTAGATATAAAAAAGTTGTTAGATGTGAAAATATCACGATTTAATATATGTTATTTAATTATGATTATTTAAATTAACATGTTAAGTGGTTGTCTTTTTTTATTGACTATTATGATCATGCTTTATGCATGTGTAAAAGAAGTTGCAAGATCTTCCCATAGTATAAGATCAACCTAAAGAATTGAAAATATTTTCTTTTTATTTTAAGAAATAACATATATATATATATATATATATATATATATATATATATATATATATATATTATTTATATATATATATATTAATTAGATGCATGTGTTATATTATATATGTTCGGGGGAGCCAGGTGGATCATCAAATTAAAGATTGATACTAAGTAGTGAAATAAGGAACGACAGCAAAGAATTCTTAATTGATTGTACTTGCTGCAAAATTTGTACGCCAATAGTTAAAATTCAACCTGCTTCCGAAAACAAAGGCAATATTAAGAATTTATAACTTGTCGTAACATAAAAAAAAAAAAAATCATAAATCAACATCTTATCAACTTTACTTGAAGTGTTAAAACAAAGAGAGAGAGAAACCCTAATATTTCCTTAAATTGTTCTTTGCGAATATCTATTGATTTTTGTTTAAAAAAATCATATTAACTTTATCAGTACGTATAAGTAAAATAAAAAGTTTTATATCAGTAAAATATTTGTATATAAAATACAACAATTAATATTATTAGTATAAGTATAAAATTGCTAAAAAGAATCTGAAAATTAATTTTTCACCTTTTTAAGGTCGAAACTTAGTTAAGTTATTTTTTTTAAAAGAGCAAATTAAGTCCTTATTTCTAATGATCCTTCATTCATGATTGGTCACGTTGTACACATTATTACATATATATTATACAAAAACACGTGGTGTAGATGGAGTAAGTGAGATTTTTGAGCCATGTTGTTTGATCCCAGACTTTTAGCTAAACTAATTAATATTTAAAAGCGAGATCCAATGCTAAATTTACGTGATTTTGCAGCACCGTTTTTCGGACATGAAATAGGAAAGATCCGTAAGTGAAGGAAACCAAAAAGATCAATAGATAATTTTAACACTAATTGCTTCTTTATTGGCCTCAAAAAACTAAGAAAAAACCATTGCTTCTTCGATACTTTTATGTTCTTCAAAATCTGTTACTTTCATATTCTTCATTATTCGTAAGCCGCAAAATAGTCTTGGTCATGGATGAACAATTATTATTTAATCTCGTCCAAAATCACTTTATTCTTTACCCATTGTTGAATTAAGAACTTTTTTACATGAGATCACGAAATCAAGTGCTTAACAAAAAGAAAATGGCTCATCAGATTCCAAATGCCATCACCGAATGCTTTACGATTATTATTTCCACACTACCAACCAAACCTAAAGTTTTCAACACAATTACCTGTTCTTAACACGCCATGCCTAAGTCGGGAAACATAATAATGAGAAAATGACCCATTTCAACATAGTTGTCCATGAATACCCCAACCCTAAACTTTTAAGTTTAAGGTACTTCAACAATGTTCAAGATACATATAATATTATTGATAAATATTATTTCGTTTAAAATCATTTAATATCTACAATTTTAATTGTTAACCCGTAGTACAATAAAAATAACACCTTACTATGTTTATGTCGGGACATTAATGAAATAAGAAAACCATTGAGACTTACAAACTCAGAAACATTAAGCGTTTGGAGACGAAGTTGAAAAGGTAAATAAAACATAATTTAGTAGGAGAAGACATACTGAATACGATTTTAACATTGGTCTTGCCTAGTGACACCGACAAATTAAATATTTTTAATTATTCTAGAAGTAAGTATTAAATATTTTTGGCTTCAAAGACCACTTTCAATTCTGGCAACTGTGGAATTAAGAACAGGTTTACTCTCGACTATGCGAGGAAATAAAATAACAGCATAAAAGAAATCGATTCCAAGGAATATTCATCTATTAGGAATGCAAGTAAAGTGAAGAGAGAAAGAAACTTATACAAGGAACTTGCTCAAAATATATCCTTTTCCCGATTTCATTTTATTATATTGTAAGCATGTAAATGTCTTTTAACATCATACCTATTTGTTACTTATTCTCTTTTCTTCCACGCTTTATTTCTTTCTTTTCAAGATAAAATCATGGTAAAAATTATTTGTTACTTAAAAATCAGAGGAATTGAAATCACCTTGGTACCAAGAGTAAACAAGCACAAGTTTAATGATAGTATGGGAGCTTCTAAAACAGTTATGATTAGGAAGCAAATGAAAAAGTTTGAAGAGTTTTGGCAGCAATAGGAGTGTAATTAGGTAGGGATGGAGAATCAACTGATTTGGTTAGGTTAACTAAGTGAAAAGGAAGTTATGACAGAGATTGCATACACATTCCACACTTTTTCTAAGCAAGTTTCTTTTGACCATGGCATGGCCAAATGATTTTATAATTTTAACTCTCTTTAATAATATTTAATTTCAGTTGTGATGGTACTATTTGTTGTTCACGCGCACTGACAGGTTAAGGTTTAAAATGTTGGTTTTACACGCCAATGTCTTTTTGTGAATTGCGTGGAGGGTATCACTTTACTTTCATAAAGACATGTTCCCAAATTGTGTCCCTATATGTCAAACTCAAATCTCTTTAAACTCCAACTCTGGTGTTCTTTAATTTGAATGCAATAAGCCCAAGGTCAACTTGGAAAAGCAATTTCGTTATACTTTACATTTATTCAATTTTGGAGAAATTACACTAGGGGAAAGGTTTTGGTTCTTCTAGTAATCGCAATATATGACTACCACTCCACGAGAGAATCACTTTTAGCAAGACAAAAAGAGGGTCTAGTGGGATGTATAGCTTCTGAGTTGTGACCCGTTAGTCCTCAGTAGTATAAAGTATTTCTCATAAATTTATTAAAAAATAATCATAATGATTATTTTTCTATAATTGTTCTTACAAATCTGAATAAGAATATGAAATGTTTTTCTTATATTAATGAGACATGTTTTATTTTATTTCATATGTATTTTATTTCAAGATGCAGTATTTTTTCTAATAAAGCAAGTCTAAATATGTGGATAATTTCTTAAAAATAAATTTTGTACTTTTTTATGAGATATAGTTGCTTATAAATAATAGTTTAATTTGAAAAAAAAAATAAGTGTAAGTAAATAATTACAAAAAAAAAAATTGAATTGGCTCGTTTGTTTACTATTGAAACAAATTTATATATAAACTATTTAAATATTATGCAACATTTTAACATCACTTAAATTATTTAATATATGATAAGATATTCAAGCCTTATTATTGTCGCTTAGCGATTTTAATGATGGAAAGTGTACGGGTAAGAAAGACCGTTGTATTACAGTTTTTCTAAGGTTAGTGATCTTTTTAATTCATAAACTAATGTATTTAGTTATAAACATCGAAATAATTCTATGTTTTATTTTTTTATTTTAGTCTAATTAGCAAAATGATTTGATTGAATATGACTATTAGACCATAAAGTGTTGATACTTTGAGAGTGATATGTCAATCACTTGATAACCTTATATGATAGTCATGTAGGAATGAGTTGACAATGAAAATGGTCTTTTAATTGGAGATTTTGATTCTATCAAAGAAACATTTTTTTTATTGAACTTTAGGGGTGTTTAACTAAAATCATCTTGTTTGTCTTCCCAAGGTTTTCCCACTGGGACTTTCACTTGAGGCGGAGATTTGTTAGATATCCAAGTGTGAGTCTAAGTCCCATACTGAGTAGGAATGAGAAATTTGAGCAACATATAAGAAAGAAGACTCACAAACCCAATGCCTTAAGGTTTTGGATTGAAGGTGGTGTCATTCCCTTCTGTAGGTTTGGCTAAGTTCTCATTCTTGTGAGATATTCCCGATTTTGTCCCGTCTGATTATCCAACAAATGAGAATGAATTTAAGGTATTTTGTGTGTGCTATCGTGATTGGTCACTAGTTTGAAGTTAAGTGCTTTGGATTGGAGATGAGTTTCAGAGGTGGTGCTTTGGAGCGATGGTGTATTTTGATTTGCGATGAGGTGAGGTCTCGGAGTAAAACTCTCTCCTTTCATGGCTCTTTTGGTGTGAGACGATTTCGCTTTTGTGCACTCACTTGCCTCCTTCAATCCTTTTGGTTTGGAGTTAAGTGCTTTGGAGATGAGTTTCAGAGGTGGTGCTTTAGAGAGATGGTTGGTCGTTGGGTCGTAGTTCCCCAGTGGAGCGGTGGTGCATTTTGATTTGCGATGAGGTGAGGTCTTGTAGTAAAACTTTCCCCTATAATGGCTCTTTTGGTGTGAGACTATTCCACTTTTGTGTACTCACTTGTCTCCTTCAATTCTTTCGATATGGGGCGATCTTTAAGTATGTGACGGGTTGTGTGCAATGTGATTTCTCCACATGATTTATGCTCTGACTCCTCACAATGACATTTAATCCTCAAACACCTTTTTACTTTTTAAAATACAAATTCTGAACAAAGACAAAAATACCCCTTAGCCACGTAAGCAATTTTGCCACCTCACAATTGTTAAAGGGAGTTATTTTTCATCGGTTGTCAAAGTAACATTTTCCTAGATCATATACTGAATAAAGATTATCATTACTATTAAGTATTATTAGTATTATTGTTGTAGTATTATTAATTCCTATACCAAGGTAATATACGATATACATATTAGAATAACTTTAATTTTATTTTTATGATAATTAAGTATTAACATATTTCACATTTTAATTATTTTTATACTTGATCCCATTATCTAGAGTTCATATATTGAGATATAACAACAATGAGTACCTTATCTTTTTTAACATAAGAATTTTTATTTTGTTTAAATACTTTAATGTTAGTTATTTTGTTTAAAGTCTCTAGTTTTTAATTTGTTTTTCAAACGTTATGTTCAGTAGATCCTCAACTAACACACAAAAATGACTTTTTATATTCGTTACTATCTCAATTGGTGTAAAAAAATACTATTTTTTTGTGTAATCTAAGAATCTAGATCAATGTATAATAACATTTTACATCATGTGGTTAGCCAACATAAAGTGGCTTTATTTTTATATCACCCACATTTACATTGATTTTCAAAGTGATGGAATTTTACCTAAATAACTGACTTGAAGAAAAAGACTATTTATACAAGTGTCAGTATATTTCTCTTTTTTTTTTTGAAATGTAAAGTGTTGTATTTTTTATTTTCTTTGAATGTAAGATGTCTTCACATATGGAATCTAACTAAAAAAGATGAATTTTTGCTACCTTAGAATTATAATGGTATGTTTGGTTACTAAATCAAGTGGTTCTTTAAAAGTAAGGTATGACTTCCATAACTCTTCTCAATTTTGGTGTATGTTAAAAATAAAAAATAAAATAAAACAAGAATGGAGGGTTGAATTGTATTTTAAGAATTTCTTTATTTTTTACAAGTATGTTTGATATTTCACAGTCATACAATAGATTCAATATTTAAGAAAATGAAATATTTTAGTTTTCGTAACTTCTAGTTTGACAAGTTTACTCACTTTTTAAGTTAGTTATCCAAATAACATGCAATATATAAAAAAATGAAGGAAAATGTTTACACATTATTTTTATATTGATTCATTTGTCGCAACAGATTACGTCTAATTCTTGACCAACTAGTCAAGTTCTACAAGGCAGACTACTGCTATAAAGTACAATAAGTACTATTTGATCACACTCCTAGCCAATACTAAGTATATTTTAAGCTTGTTGTCACTCATGGCTAACCCAGTTAAGTATCTTTACTCAAGCCACTCTTAGCTGACCTCTAAGTATTCTTTACTCAAGTTATTCATAGTGATAGTATTCCTTCACAAGTCACTCTTGAGTTAAGACAAGTTCAAAGTCGGATTGATTAACAAATCACTATTTTTCACTCACTACAAAGGGTAATGTCTTTCGACATGTACAAAATTTAAGCTCTCTCTACTAGTATGCAAGAATAAACACAAATTGTGTTCTTAAAAAGCTTTTGGGCTCAAGAAAAATTTTGATAAAGTTTCAGCCCTTACAAATTATGGTTCTTTTTCTTTGTCGTCTTTTTGAAGCATGTCTTTTTTATAGGTTTGGAAAAAAGTATTTGTTATATTCCCTTTTCTACCCCTTAAGTAGCTTTGAGTTCTCTTCATTGTCTTCTTCTTTTGCTATTTTTTGATGAGCTTTTATATTGAGAAACATTAAATGCATGATATGCAATATTAATTTCTCTTTTCTTCTTCACACAATCTCTTTGATAATTGGTAGTACTTACCTTCTTCAGTACCAAAAAATGGTTAAAAGTGCACACCATACAAGGCAGATAGGTGGGCCAGAGTTGAAAATAGCTTGTGTCATGAGAGTTGATGAATGTTACAACTTTCACCCAAAACCTAAGAAATCTTGATTGTTGTTTTCACTTGGACACTAATGTACTTGTTGTTAGACGTTGAAGACTTTATCCGTATGACAAATTTAAGCTTCAGGAAAGTTCTTTGATCTTATGTCAGCCTAGAGTCTATGTTGAGGTTATCATTTGATCATCGTCGATCTATCATATGACGGACTAGTTGGTCTGGTCTGAGCTTCTCATCTCTTATTAATCAACCACCTATTAGATGAAATGGAAGTTCTGCATAATACTCTATCATTTGTCATATGAAGCACTTGCTTTTGCATGATCTATTGTTCAACGACTATCATGCAAGTTCATGCTTTTGTTCTTTTTAAGCTCTTAATAAAAAAACATAAAGGTTGTTATGCTTTTGTTCTAACAATGTGGATGAATTGAAATTAACCAAATTCCATACTACAAGTGTAGTGAATTGAAACCCTAACTTAGATACTCGTGGATGAATTGGTGTGAATTTGGATGCATATTAGATGAATTGGTGTGAATTTGGATGCATATTAGATGAATTGGTGTGAATTTGGATGCATATTAGATGAATAGGTTTTCTAGATATAAAAAAGGTATACCCAAACTGTTGGTTTTTGTATGGAAGTTGAAATTGCAGTGTTCAATGTATGTTGATAACATGGCTTTCTGTAAGTAATTATATTAATAAGAAAAATAAGATTTATAAAGTCCATAGAAGTGCTAGTTATATTTATTTTAATGTGAATTGTGTTAGTGTCTTATGACATAGACAATCTAATGAGATCTTAAAAATCTAATCAAGTCAATTTAATTATGATGGTCTACTCAACAACAATCTAGTCTTCACCAAACAACACAGTCTTGTTGGCAATGATACAATTTGGTATTTAATGAAGTCAAGTCAAGCCCAGTGCAATGAAGACTTGAAGATTGTTTAGTGTTTGTGTGTGTGTGTGTTGTTTGTTTGTGTGCATGCATTACAAGTTAGTGGAATTAGCTCTAAAGGTTTCTGAGAGATTTGAAACATAAGATTGTAATTGATTTAACTAATGGTTTTAAGTAAAAATTATTTACTAATTTTATAAAGGATTATTTTTCAAAATCAGTTAGCTGAAAATCCTTTTACTAAAATAAATCAATTTAAATTGGTTTTCAATCGATTATTTTCGCTAAAGTGTAACTCTTGTTTAAATTTGTTTTGAATACAGTTAAAATAAAGTGTAAGAGCGCATTTTTGAGAGATATAAAGAACTAAGAGCATTCTAAAACAAAATAGTGAACATTCTTTGTGAGCAAATTCAGTTTTTGATAAAAAAAACAACAAAGTGAATCTTGAAGCAAATTTCTCTTAATTATGATTGCACTGCACTGTTTTCATCTATTTACAGTTGGGGAAGTTCACTACAGCCCATTCTTTTCATCTATTTTGTACTAGTTTGGTTGCAAACTTGTGTTGTATTCAATTTACATTGATTGTAAGGTGTTTTAGTCTATATTTATATAGGGTTTATGTTTGTAGAAGTGCAACAGGGTGTTTCATAGGGTTTTGTGTCATCTTGTAGGGTGCAAGATAGGTTCGTGAATGTATTGAGTGTACATTTGACTTGTGTTTAGTAGAATTCTTTGCTTGTTGGCAAGGAAAACTCGATATAGCTCTTGAGAAAGAGTGAACCAATATAAAATTTTGTGTTCTTGCTCTCTCTACTTTGCCTCTTTAATCGCATTTCAGTTTCTGCATAATTTTATCTGTACATGATAATTTAATCAGCTGATTTTGCAAAACAATTGATTGTTCTTTAAACTGCTAGATAATATGTAATTTGTTGGTTGATTGATCTGTAATGTGATTTTGAGTCTGAAAATTTAAACTTTCATATCTTGGTAGAGTTCGAGCAATTTGAACATTTTTCTGTGATTGTATCTCTGTGATAAAAACAACTTGTTAATTGTGCATTTCAATCAACTGATTTTTTGTGTTACTATGTTGTTGGAAAATTAAATTGATTGTTATGTAAATTGAATTCATCGTATTTTCATTGAAAGAATTTGAGAAAATTAAATTAATTTGCCTGGTTGAATTTTTTAACAAGAAAAAAATTAACTGATTGTTTATAAAATTGAATTGATTGATTCTCTATTTGAGTGATAGACTGAGATATTAGTCGACTTTTTTTTTCTTTTACTTTTCATTCGATTGTTTTTCTGTTGTGTAGCTACTGAAACTGAGTAAATTGATCCAATTGAGAATATTCATTCTTTCATTCATTCTTTTGAGTAATCTTTTGTGAAATATTTTGAAAGTTTAATACAACCTCCTCTTAAACTCAACCTAAAACTCTTTTCAATTGGTATCAAGAGCTAATGCTTGAAAATTAATAAAGCTTTAATCTTGTGGTTTAGAGCAAGTGGTCCTTTGCAAAAGGAGTCTCCATTAATAGGCCTCCTATGTTCAATGGTGTAAACTACTAGTCTTGAAAAGTAAGAATGAAAAATTTCATTGAATTAGTAGACCACGGTATTTTGAATGTTATTGTGAGTGGTCCTTTTGTGCTTATGACTATTATTGATGATAAATATGTAGAAAAACTTGGGATGAATTGATTGATGCTGAGAGTAAGAAAGCTCAATATGGCTGCATGGCCAAAAACATTAGCCTCTACGTTGAATCTTGATGAAGTTTTCAGGTTATCTCAGTGTGCTTCAAAGAAAAAAATGTGGGACATCCTTGAAGTTACTCATGAAGGAACAATTAATGTCAAGTGTGCAAGGAAAAAGGCGTTAATCCAAGAATATGAGTTGTTCAGAATGCAGCAAGGTGAAACTATTGCAGATGTACAAAAATGGTTCACCCACATTGTCAACCATTTGATAGGACTTGGAAAGGTGTTTGACAAGGAAGAACTCAACATCAAAATCTTGAAGTGCTTGGATAGGAGTTGGCAGCCAAATGTCACTTTCATATCAGAAACAAGGAATTTGACAACCTTGACCACAGCAACTTGTTTTGGCAAGTTGAGGGAGCATGAGCTAGAAATGAACATATTGAAAGAGCATAAAAATGGAGATACAAAGGCTAAAGGTCTACCACGCAAATCTACTGCTCAAAATGAAAACAGCTGAGTATTGCTCCAATGAATGTAGTGATGCTAAAATCTTCAATATACTAACGAGAAAATTCAACAAATTCTTGAAAGAGAAAAGAAAAGAGAAGAACCAACTAGCTAAGAGGTACCGTACAAAATTTGATTCTAGTTCCACTAACTTCACTTGCTTTAGCTATGAGAAGCAGAGATATGTCAAAGGTTATCACACTAGGCACTTGACGACTTCTAAAAAAACACACATGCATTTGAATTAAGACATAAAAAATTTTACACTTATCATACAGTTGTGCAATGCATTGAATTAAGACACTAAAAATTTTGCACTTATGATATTATTGTCCTCTTCAACATTTGGTTAAAAGCAAGAAACATTATCTACTTATATGATAAACTAAATTCCTATTACTTATTATAATAGAGTCATCGTAACTATGTAAAATATAGAGACTACAATTGACTACGTTCATTTTATATAAAATATATTTAAATTAGTATATTTTTTATTTTTAAAATTTTAGTTAGTTATCATTTAAATTTATGATTTTTTTTGTTAATTTTAAATTGAACCAGGTAGTTTCAAAGCGAGTCATTCTTTCAAAATTCGTTTCTCGCAAAAGGCGCAAGTAAGAAAACTAAATAGATTTGTGGGAAGAAAACTTCTTCAAGATTTACTGTTATCGATACCTTTTCATTAACATAGAACTTCTTAAAGGAATTATATAAAGACTAATAAGTTTAAGATTAAAATTTAAATTTTATAAGATCTCTACTAAAGTATACTAATATAGTAATAGATTTAAAACTAAGAATCTTAAATAAAACTCTAATTATAAAAATAAAAATTAGTTTTATTTAAAAAGAATTCTTCTGATAAAGAAATATTCCACTATAATAAACACGAAAAAATCATTCATAATAATCAATAATAAAAATAACATTAAAATTAAATTTTTTATATTAAATATAAATATTATTTCATTAAATGAGATCTTTTCAATATAAAGTTTTGAACTTTGCTGCTTAACAAAAATAGTTGTCTTTGCAGTGAAGTTTGATCTAAGTTGTAACAAGATTTTTTAATCTTTTAGCAACATTGTTTCTACATGGAAAGATGCTTAACAAGAAAGATGGGAAAAATGAGAACTATTATATTATTTTGAAGTTGTCAAAATGTTAAGTATAAATACAAAATTATAAAAGTGAGTGTTTATAAAAATTACGTACAGGAGTAAAACTTATCAAAATTTGGTATGAGTTGCTTAAAAATTACGTGACATAACATTTATACTGAAACTGAAATAAATTGATTGCTTTACTTACAAGAATCAACTCTACAAATGTTGTAAAATCTTTGTATTTGAGGAAAAATATGTACGAGGTTTTAAAAATAAGGTGAAATAATGAAATTTTCGAAAAGAAAAATTAAGATTGCATGTTATGATATTAGATTAGATATGTCTTATTGGAATATGTTTCACATAATAATAAATTTAACGATTGGAATCTTAAGCAAGATTTTAGTCATAGTAATAAAAAATAATATTTTGCATTAAAAACAACTCTGGTTAGGAGTAAATATTTACAATAATAAGCAAGAAACTATCATTCACCAATAATAACAAAAAAGAAATAAATATTTTTAAATTAAAGTGTAAATAATATATACATTATTAAATAAAATTTATAAGAGCTTATTGTCACTTAAAGTGAAAGAGTAGAGAGTGGACATATTAGAAAGATTAAATAAGTACAAGACTTGAAATATATCTATATAAAGAATTGATTAGTCAGTTTTATTTTTTGTTTATATGTTCAGTTTTCTCATTTTTATTTAATATAAAATTTAAATTTACACTTAAATATATCATAATTTCTTTTTAGGGTTTCTTTCATATTGATACATTCTTTCTAACGAAAACATTGCTCATCTGAGTCAATCACTAAAACAAGTCATCGACTTTGATACAACTTTCTGATACTACTTGTTGGGTAAATTGAGGAGGAAAATTGAGAAGATTAAACAAGAATGAAACTGAAATCAAACTTGTTGGAGATCTCACATCATCTAGAGATGAAGTCTTTTAATAGTTTATAAACTGGGTGCAAACCTCACCTTGCAAACGAGTTTTGTAAAGTTTAGTTAGGCTTAAAGTCCACTTATTAATATGATATCAGAGTCTATCCTAGTAAGATTGTTAGGTCTATCGGACCACCCGTTATCGGGCCGCTATTGGACCACCTTGACATATAAGTTTCATGTTCTAGTTGAGAAGTCTCGGCATGAAGGGGTATATTGGAGATCCCACATCATCTAGAAATGAGGCCTTTCAATAGTTTATAAAGTGGGTGCAAACATCATCTTACAAGCACCTTACAAGCCGATTTTGTAAAGTTGAGTTAAACTCATTTCTTAATAAAACATATATAAGAAATTGAAATTACCTTCAATCCAAACCTTAAGTCACTAAGTGTGTAGCTTTTCTTTTTTATTTATGATAATTTTTTTTTATTTTTACCCAATATATAACTTAGACTCATATTTAAATAATTAATACCGACCTCCTAAAGAGAATACAAGTAAAATTTAACAATTAAAAGAAATATTTTGAAACTTATAAAAATAAATTAAGTCTTTATGTTATCATCATTATATTATTTGTAGATGCTCTTACATATTATACGTACAAAAGTTAGATAAACTAAATAAAAGTAATAAATTTAACAATATTTTTTAATTTACTCCAAAATTAATTTTATCATATTTTAAAATATAATAAATGAATGAAATTTAAGGATTAGTAGATATTTATATCTCAAATTAAATCAATAGAAATATTTATATAATTTATTTTAAATATTATTTTCTTTTGCTAAAACATATCAATTGATTAAAAGATGTTTGAAAACATATTAATGTACTTAAATAAAAACTTCTATGAAGAAATAACATTTTTTGAAAAATTTTTTATAAATAAGGATGGAGAAATATTATATAAAGAAATGACCAATTCTTGAAAATATTTTTATAAACAAGGATGGAGAGAGAACCTTTTCAAAAGAGAAAACAAAACTATGATAAAATTAATTTATTTATAGACTAAACTTAACCTACAAATAGATATTAGAAAAGTTAATTTAAGCTCATACATAATAAGTGTACTGGTGAATGTATTCATAAGTTCATTTAAATTTTTATAATTTATCGCATTAGCAGAATAACTTAAAAATGTTATTACATTTTCAAAAAAAAAATAAAGCAAACCTTTGTCTTAGAGAATGTGATAGTATTTTTGTAACCATTAAAAAAATAAGAGACAGAATCGTAAATTTGTAACTGCAGCATTTGAATTTGACCAGTAAGCACTGAGAACCAGAAGGAGGAGAGAAGAACGTCGAAGTTAACACAGAAGACAATAAATAAGAAAACACAATGCTTTGGCAATGGTGAAAAAGTAACATAAAAAGATGGGAAGGTCTAGTCAAACATCTGTAAATGTTGTCAGAAATCAGAGAGATGAACGGTTCAGATTAGCTCCGCTTCCCAAAAATTGGTGAGTTTCACACAGAGATGAGACATGTTGAGGAGGAAGAGCTTAGCTTCTTCCCATTCATTAATGCTCTTCATCCTACGCATCATGCCACATGTTCTCCTTACATTTCTCTTCAAATTTTTTATTTTTGAAATAAATAAAAATGTTTACTTTTCATAAAAAAAACCCCATATGCAATAATATATTGGCACAAATTCGTTTCTTTAACCTAATCTTAATTTAATAAGATAATGTTTATATTCATCTCTATATTATAATTAGGTCTGAATTTTATGCTCTCTAACACATAGAAGACATCATGGGTAGTAAATAATATAATAAACCTATCAAATCTCTTTATAATAAACTATCACAATAAAATAATTAATTATGCAGTATAACTTCTTACAATAGAAATACATAATACAAATAATTAATTAATTATACAGAGCAAGAAATGGAGAAAAGAAAAGTAGGTATTATCTGGTCCGTTAGTTATGTAAGTTTGGTGGGAGAGGAGTGAAGAGTTGAAAATTTGAAAAAGAAAATGATATTGCAATCCAAGATGATTTTGAAGAAAGGAAGAAGGGGCAAAGCAGCTGCACATGCAGCTGCTACCTTACCAGCGTGAAAGGACTCACATATCGCTATCACTCTGACAAATGCCACATACCTTGATTCGCGTATGTGTTCTTTGTTTGGTACAACTGCTATATATTTTTACGTCTAAAACATTATCATTGCTTTGAATTTCTGTCTCAAATCCTCATTTTTCTTTCCCATAGCTACTCCTTCTTAATTATAAGTGGGGGCTATATTTAATGTCATACATTTTGTTTATTCCTCTCTTCTTTTTTCTTTGTATTCGATTTTTTTTTATTTTTTTGGCATTCCAATTTGTTCTCTTTTTTAGAATTTTTTTCAATTAAAAAGTGAGTATAATTCAAACAAATCTCATGAATAACAGAATAATTTACTTATTAACTTTTTATTTATCAGGTAAACTATACAAAGTGACATATATGAGAACTTACTATTAAGTCTAACATAAATAGAAAAAAAATGTTAGAGAATAAAAATATAAATAATTGATAAATAATGTGAATAGAATGACATTACAAATAAAATAAAATAAAATTAAAAATATTATATTTTAACCATGCAATAAAGCTGTAGAAAACTTTTTATTTGATTAAAAAGAGCAAATAAAGTTTAGTTACATGTACTTATTTATCAATGAGCTAAGTTAAACAATGAAAATAAATCCAAATAAGATTATGTACCAAAATGCTAAACTAAAGTATATTATAACTCTAACTCTAACAACTACACTATGAATTAAGATTAATTAAATGTAATTGAACTGAAAAATGTCAAAGAATAAAGTCACTAAAACTATCATTGTGTTTAAGCATTAATTTATACTGAAGTTATATATTGAAAATGAAAATGATTATACGCTTGACAAGGTTTTGATTCGTGTCTTGAATTCAACATAATTTTAAACAACCTCTCAAAGCTTGGTACAGTAAATTGTACCATTTTTTCTTAAAAAAAATAAATAAATTTGACATGAATTTTATTATAGTATAAGTTTATGTATATGTCATTGAGTTATTAGATCAAGTATTTACTATTAGATAAAAAGCTATAGATAATAGTCATGGCACAATATTTTTTTATAAAAGTTCATAGTCCAAGCATCATGATTCGATTGTAACTTGGACTACTTAGTCTTCATCACGAGACAATTAATGTCATCTGCAACAATCTTTCCTTAACCCCCACTAGAAATTGAACTCTTCAACCGTAAATTGACCCACATTACCTATGTCACAAGACAATTGTTCAACCTACACAATTGCCCTACTAGAAATCGAACTCGTGACCTTAGCTCTGATACCAATTGTTAAATTGTGTGCTTATCACTAGGCCCAAAGCTATAGCGAATAGTTAAGGTCAAACTCTTTCTACTTAAGAGTGTAACCGTCCAAGCATCACGATTCGATTGTGACTTGACCCACCTAGTCCCCATCACGGGTCAATTGGTGTGACTCACAACAAGTGTTACTAACAAATCCCTTTATGAGAAATTCTATAAACTAATGCATGGTAAATTTAAGATGAGTATGATGGGAAAGTGTAAATTCTTTATCAGACTTTACTCAAACAAAGAGAAAAATACATCATAATCCATCAACAAAAATATATCAAGAAAATTTTATGGAAGTTCAACATGTCATAAGTAGAGACCATGAAAAATCATATGCACACATTTAAAACACTTACAAAGCATGCAACATGGTGAGAATATAGATAAAATGATCGAACAAAGTATGATCAAATCTCTCTTGTATTTTATTGTTAACAAGGTGGGAAATATGGTTAACATTTATGCATAAGGTTTTCCATCGGATCTGTATAATCCTACTTGAAGGATAATAAAAAGATTCTTTAAAAAGAGTAAATTATTTTGGTTTTGAGCAAACTAAATCATAAACATGGATGATGCTAAAGATTTTTAACACTTAGTAGAATTTGGTAAAACTTTGGACCATGACAAATATCTCTTTCAAGCCAAAAACAAATATTGAGTGCTTCATATAAGGGTTGAGTATCTAGTAAATGATCTCTTTAGTGTTTAAAATGACAAATATAAGAATACAATTATAATGCTAATGAATTCAAACTATGAAAAGACCATATCCAATAGCCAAAAGTTAAGCATATGACAGTGAAATATTACTTGGTTCATTATTATATCCAACAAATCACCCTCAAACCTAGAATGTGTTGAGAAGAATCATAAATAAACTGTTGATATCTCTAAATGCATAATATTCTAAAAGATATATAGATGAGCCAGTTTCATCTCAATAATAAACTTTTTTTTTGTGCTAAAAAATGGTCAGACAATTGCATCATTTGCATAGTATTAATGATATTTGTAAGACTATGCAAGACTAAGACTGACTTCTCTACCTTCATCTGAATAAAATGTCAAAAATTTTGAAAGGCCAATCATGATGATAAGACAAGTTCCTTAATGCATGGTACTCAAGGCGACTTGAGAAAGAAGAAATGTAAGAACTTTCAAAAATAACAAAGACAACATCAAAGGAGCAAGGACAATACACTCATCTATAAATAAAAGATTTTTCTTCATCTTCAATACACATTTCATCCTCTTAACTAAATTTTTTCTTTCCCTATTTGTGTTTTCTTTTTCTTTTATATTTCTTCTTTCTCAAAACATCCACAACATTAAGAAACCCCTAAACAAACTCTATTGGTGGAAATGCTAACTACTCTTAACCTTTATCTCATATTTGCGTTGCAGACAACCTCGTTCATCACTACAAGAAAAATGCTATTTAGAAACCAATTTTTAGCTACCAAATGAAATGGTTGTTAATTGTAACTAAAATAGTCACCAAATTAAATTTTGGTTGCTAAATAACTACAAAATAAAAGTAATGATTGAATTTAATAACCAATTAGGTCAAAATAAATGGTATCTAACATTAGCTACCAAAGTTTTAGTGACCTATGCCATTAGATTCTAAATTGGTATCTAATTGAGTTAGAGACCAATTTATAATCTAATGGCATAGGTCACTAAAACTTTGGTAGCTAATGTTAGATACCATTTATTTTTATCTAATTGGACACTAAATTCAATCATTACTACTATTTTGTAGTTATTTAGCAACCAAAATTTAATTTGGTGACTATTTTGGTTACAATTAGCAATTATTTCATTTGGTAGCTAAAAATTGGTCTCTAAATAGTTTTTTTTTTTCTTGTAGTGCATCCCTTTATAGATGTTTTTTTGAAAAGGGAGAGAAATAGCAAACATTTTAAGGTAGGAAAAAGCAAGGAATAAGAGGCTAAGGTAAGAGGGAGCATATGTCAAGGGGGAGCATCTTATTAAGAAAAAAGATAAGCAAAATCTTTCTATTTTGCTAAGCTTAATGCTTCAATATCTTTGTACTTGTTGTTATTGAAATTGATTTGTAATGTTATATAGATATATCGACTAGATATAATCTGACCTAATGATAATTAAGTACTTTATGTTTTGAAAGTTTGATAACCTATCAAACTCATACTTCATATGCATTTTTTATAAAGTTTGCATCGAAGTTAAATTTTTTTTAAGAAAACTTAATATGTTGAACATGCATCCTGAAAATATCATGTTTTAACTTTAGTGTTTTAAGCCCCATAAAAAAGGAGAAGAATGTTAAGAAAAAATCCAACACCTTATGATTTTGATTAAATATTGAAAGCACCTAAGTTCAAACATGATCATATATAATATGTAAGACAATTAATTTTTGACAACATATCATGCAAAATGCAAGTGTTGTATTTGACAGACGAGACAACACTAAGCAGTATTTTCTTACGTCTGATAGAGCACTTGTATAAATTGTATCATACGTGTATAAAAATAAGATGATACGCACAGATGACACTAAACCATTTTGAATATATATATATGTGTGTGTGTGTGTGTGTGTGTGTGTGCGAGCGCGTGTTCATTTATTATTTGGATGCAGGAAATATCCACTATCTTTGTCTACCAAAGAGATTCATTAAATAGCTGAGCCAAGTCAACACCAAACGCTCTCTTGGAAAAAGAGCTAAAGTAACTTTCTTCACCAACTTCTTGACACAAAAAGTATTTCAAATTTGACCTGGCTGTCAGTCTTGAATGACGTGCACTTTTACTATGAATTGGTGCAAAAGGCTATAAAGGAGACAAGCATTGTCAGCGATCAAGGATATTGCATAAAGATGGAATGCATTCAATTCTATGGATAAAAATCCATATGTAATAAAGGCGTAGGTAATTTACATACGAATTTTTATGCACAGATTTTTCATACGGATTTTTCCATATGTAAGTACAAATTATTTTTTTTAAATATTTATTATTACGATTATTATCATATTTCTTTCATTACAACATATTATTTATTATTTTTAGAAGTATTATTATACTTTTATTATTATTAATTTTATTATTAATAATACTTACATTAATATTAATTCCAAAAGTGTTGAGAGAAAGACTTAAACCCAAGTCCTTCAACATATATACACAAGTTATCATCACTACACCAACATCAACTTTGCAATTACATACTCATTGTTATTATTTTTATTATGACTCTTGTTATTATTATTTTTGTCAATATTAATAAATATAATATTAATATTACTAAAATAATAATATTATTATCTTTAATAATAACAATAATAATAACCACAATAATAATAATAATAATGTTGATAAATATAACATCAAAGTAATATTAATAATACTAGTACTATTATTCTTAATAACATTAATATTAATATTAATATTAATAATATTATTAATAATAATAATAATAAAAATAACATCAAATATAATAATAATATTCTTAATCATATAAGTTAATTATAATAATAATATCATAAATAATAACAAAAAAAAATAATAATAATAATATTTATTATAATAATAATTCTAAAATAATAATAACGATATTAATAAATATAATATCTAAAGTAATACTAATAATATAATATTAATAATATTAAAATTACTCTTATTAGAAATTTTAATATTAATATTAAAGTAATAATAATATTTTTAATTATATAAGTTAATAATAATATATATACCAATTTTAATAATATTATTTATTTTTATTATTAATAATAATGTTAATGTAATTAATAGTAATAATAATAATTATTATTATTAATATTAAAAATAATAATAATTATTATTATAATTTTGATAAAATTAATTATTAATATTATCTACGAAAAAGTCCGTAGGTAATTACATATGGATTTGGATCCGTATGTAAAATCCGTATATAAAATCTGTATGTAAAATGCATATGTAATAAACATGTATGTAATGAATCCGTATGTAAAATCCGTAGGTAATTACATACAGATTTGTGTTCGTATGTAATTACATACGTATTTCGATCCGTAGGTAATAAATTCATATGTAATGCTAAATTTACCTACGGATAAAAATATATATGTAATAATTCATATTTAAATTAAGAATTTCTTGTCGGTGACGTAGAAAGTCTTGGGCATATAACGTCGGTTATGCAACCAACGATATGTACACCACTACGTCGGTTGAAAAATAGAAATCGACATCATATACCCAACTAAAATAACTGAATTACAACGTAAGAAGTGGATACTACATCTGTTGTAAGCTACAATTGACGTAATAGGGGATTTTTTACGTCGGTTGTAGCTTACAACCGACATAAAAAGTACCCTATTACAATCGACGTAAAAAGTCCTCTATTACACTAGTTGTAACTTACAAACGACGTAAAAAGTTATTTTTTTTAAACAAATAATGGGATGATAAATCTCTAATCGATACAAGAAAACAACACAAAATTTTATAGAATTTTCTAGCAAGTACAGATGTGTGAAATAAAAGGCTACAATTTAAAAATATAGGTGAAAAATAACAAAAAAACCCTAAACGATGGAATTTTTGAATTTCCGAAGGCCTAACCACTTATGGCCGTTGGCCAACGAATTCGTTACCCCATTTTGAGCAACTTTCATTTTTGGAGCGTCTCAATCCGAGCTCTATATCAAAGGTTATTACTGTTTGAAGTTTTTTTCTCCTAAATTTTTGAAATCATAAATCTATGATAAACTTATACAATGTAAAAACTCTACCATCAAATATATATTAAATCAAGATGCTGTTAAAAAATTTGGGTCAAAAATAAATTTTTAACTATTTTTAATGAATTTTACAAAATTGCTAACCTCTTGCAAAGAGGAGAGGCAAGGGGTGTTGAACCAAGCATTCAATCGAGACAACTAAGAAGCTTGCGCACACCAAATAAACGTGGAAGAAGACAAAAATGGAGCCAAACGAATCTTAGCAAAACCAATTAGCAACAAAGATGCAAATGAAAATCAGTAGGAAGAGAAAGCGGCACCACGCGAAATACAAATGAAAACTAGTGAAAATAAAAGTGGCACCACACAAAGGCTAAGAGGAAAAGGCAAAGAATACAAGGCATAAAGGAGAAGACAGGGAGGCTGAGGGGGAGGCAGCGAGGCTGAGGAGAAGGTGAAGGAGAAAAAAACGTAAGAGAAAAATGTAAGCACTCTCTCTTAAAATCCCTAAATTTAACTCGAGGGACATACTATGTCGGTTGGAGTTTACAACCGACGTAGTATCCGACCAAATTTTCTTCAAAATTCACTCGCACACCAAGAGGAGGATATTACGTCGGTTGGGAAGTCCCAACCAACATAATATGGATTACATACTACGTCGGTTGGCACCTCCCATTCAACGTAGTATTTTCAGCGCCATTACAAACTTTTCAAATTTTAAATTTACACTTTTTTCAGTCTTTTCTACGTTGGTTATAAGTGGCAACTAACGTAGAATATAGTATATTACGTTGGGTTTGAGTTAACTGACGTAATATCTCTTCAAATGTTTATAAAAATGACATCATATTTTTGTTTACATCGATTTCGTACGTATTATCCTGACGTAGAATGTGTTTTTTTACTAGTAGGTGATGAGAAATTTATAAATGTTCGTACCATTTGAATTAGTTGATATTCATTAAAAGCTAAATAAATATGCAAGTACTTACCTTGTTAAATATACTCAAAATTAAAAAGTAATTTAATAACCATATATACTATAATATATATTTTCAAAGTGAATATAGTCTTCTAAAGACTATTTAGTATTTAATATTTATTTGATATATCTATGTTAGACAGTAAATATGATATATTATCATTGTTAAATGATTTATGTAGTTTATATGAATTATTTTATCATGTACTGAACACTTTTTGTTTTTGTGTGTGTGTTTCATAATTGTGCTAGGGGAACACAATAATACGTATATAGAATAAAGCCTGAAGGATATCAAGAGTAATAATTATATAGTTTGAAAATTTTAAATTCTATTTTATAATATATATACATATATATTATATATAGTCTCTCTAAATATATATTTATTGTCAAACATCACTAATAATATATTATGACAACAAGTAAGTTGCTTGTGTGTGTAAATATGCGCTAACATATTCACCTATAATTTGTTTTAAAGTTATTATTATATTAAAAATATTACTCTAGTAGTGTGACTCGTTCTATTTTTGTAGACACAATAATCCTTATTTCCTAGGTTGTAAAAGGGATTAATTTAAATAACACTAGGGCCCGAGAATCGCGTTTACATATATATGCCTTCTCATAATATTGTTAATCTAGCATATCGTTTTCCATGCAGATCTTATCAACGAAGATTATGATATGCTTCAAAGATCGTCAAATTCCAGCTGGCCAAAGCTACATCAAGAAAAACACATCCATAAACAAAGACACACTTGGACATAAACATAAATGTTGATGAAGATCTTTTATTCTACTGATTTTTGTTATCTTATTTCAATTTTCAATGCGGAAAACTATAAATTAATGGAAGAACATATAATAATAATTACTAAAAAGAAAGAAATTTCAACTAAGACCCAATTTGTCACAGACCATGTGCTGCTGGGTAGCTTCGTCGCATTAATTTCTCTCATGTGTAGTGTACTTTAGTGTAAGAGTGGGCAACAGTAACAAAACCTGTTCAGATTCATATAGAATTAACACGAGTATAGGGGTTTTGTTTGTTAGCCACCTACCTATGACAACTATTCATTATGTGTGGTTAAATTGGGCAGTACTGTTGGCCCATTATTACTTTTTACAGTGCCAATAACCAATTTTGGACACGTTATTCAAACAAAAACTAATTGAATAGCTTAAAATCAACATTTTTCACATATGTCTTAGGAGTATTATTCTTTAATATTGTCTTAATAGCCGGTTGAGATCATCTATAAGGTAACAAGATAGGGAGAGACTCTGTCAAATATCTACCAAAAATTTAAAAGAATAAATAACTTAATGATAATTAAGGTTAGTTAAATATTCTAAATCAATTTATACTATTATAATTAATTAAAAAGTGATAATAATTCAGATCTATTTTGAATAATATTTTTATATTTTCATTTTTATAAATAACTTGACAAAAATACATATTTTTTTATTAGTAATAAATATTCTGAATATTGAATACTTACCTACTGTTGAATTATTTTTATAAGTAGACCCAGCTAAAAGAAAAAAAAAACTTGAGACTTAAGATTAACAGGTATACAAGACATAGTAGAATTTTTTTTTCCGGTCCCGTAGAAAAACACTTTCTTTGCAGACATTGAGAGTGTTATTGATTAATTTGGAGAGAGTTAATAAAAAAAATAATGATTTTGAATACAAAATTTATTAGTAAATATATCATGTGATTGAATTAATTAAGTTATTTTTTAATGTAATGACAAATTTTTTCAAATATAAATAATCTTAATTAAAAAATTTAGTTGAAAAAATAAAAAAAAATTATTTGAAAAAATATTACTTAAATATGACCAATAATTATAAAGAATTAGAAAATAAAAAATATGGAAGATAAACGTGAAATTTATCGAATAATTCTCATAAATCATCGCTTTCCTTTTATCTTACATGATTTTTTTCTAATTCAAAATTTTCTATATAAATCATATTAAATCACCCATACGAAACTTACATAATCATTTCAAATTCATTCAAGTTAAATTTTTTAAAGAATAAATTGTGTAGACCAAACAATAAATGCATGATTGCTTTTTTTCATTAAAAAAATATTTTGAAAGAAAAATCAAATCTAGTATTTTTCATTCCTCAACCGTATCCTTAATGATATAAAAAAGACTCAACAATTTTAAGATTCTAAAAAAGGTAAAAAAAAAATTAAGTGATTTTATTTTGAGGCTGGACAAGAATTTGATAGTGGAAAGATAAAATGAATAGAAAAAGTACTGTTGGCTCTAAACAAATAATTCTTTCATTAAATTGACCAACCTTCAGAGTTCTGACAAATTTACATACGAACTGAATTGTGCTTCTGTCTGTGTCTGTTGTAAAAAGCCAAGTTAGAGAGAGAAAATCAAAGAGCAATGAATAGTGAAATGAGATGTTATTGTTGAGAATAAAGAAATACCACTACACACTCTCTCAATTTAAGTGAGTTTTATTTGAAAGAAGGGTATTTGGGGGAAAGGGTTGATGCGTGCATTGCATTGCATTGCATGTGACTATGGAAGCTTGTTAACCATCACAGCCAGAACCGCTATGTCCCACATGGATTTCGGAGATTTTCCCGCTCCGAACAACATGGTTTCCAGCCACAAAACACCCTTTGCAACAGTAAAAGTGGACCTATGGTAACTTGTACGGTTAGTCTTTTCTTTTTAACAAATTTATGCAAAACCAATGCTACCCTTTAGGCAATTGTAAAACCGCTTTTACCTTTAGCGGTTTTTTTGGTCTAAAAAAATTCAAAAACAGTTAGTTGAACTTGTAACTGTGGCCTCTTTTCCCCCAACTACTCTGGCAGGGCCTATAAATAAGGTCGCACCCCCGTTCATTTTCTTCACAACACTGCTTCTCTCTACACTACCTGCTGCTCCTTCCTTTGTCCCCTCACTATTGAAGTAATTTCTATTTTCATTTTGTACCTAAATTTGTTGTTCCATCTTTTGGAGGCTGAAGAGTTACATCTTTGGCTAGACAAAGGTTGTTTTTACATGAGTTGTCTAATTGTTTGTTTTGTTGTCTGTTCAGGAAAATGGCTCTTGTTATCTTGCTGGGTTTTCTCACTGTGTTCTCCTCTGCTCATGCTTATGATGGAGGGTGGACTACTGCTCATGCCACTTTCTATGGTGGGAGTGATGCATCAGGGACAATGGGTATGGTCTATGCATCACTTTAATGATTTTTTTGTCATAAAGATTCCATTTTTACCTTGAAGATGCTGTTCTTGAAGCATTTTGGAGCAACCCATTGGACTAATTTGTGGGTTTGTGCAGGTGGGGCATGTGGGTATGGGAACCTCTACAGCCAGGGCTACGGAACAAATACTGCTGCTTTGAGTACTGCACTGTTCAACAATGGTTTAAGCTGTGGCTCTTGCTTTGAGATTAGGTGTGCCAATGACCACAAATGGTGCCTTCCAGGCTCCATTTTGGTCACAGCCACCAATTTCTGTCCACCAAACAACGCCTTACCCAACAATGCTGGTGGCTGGTGTAACCCTCCTCTTCAACACTTCGATCTCGCTCAACCCGTCTTCCTACGCATTGCTCAATACCGCGCCGGAATTGTTCCTGTTTCCTACAGAAGGTAGGCTTCTTGGTTATCTCCAAATTTGATTTCATTGCATGTAAAAGTTCACTCCTTTTTTATTTCAAGTAATTTAAAAGAAAATCACAAGTTTGGCAACAACTAAGCTTTGTGAAATTTGTGGTTTTTGCAGGGTGCCCTGCAGGAGAAAGGGAGGGATCAGGTTTACCATCAATGGGCATTCTTACTTCAACCTAGTCCTGATCACAAACGTTGGTGGTGCTGGGGATGTGCATGGTGCGGCCATCAAAGGTTCAAAAACTGGTTGGATGCCAATGTCAAGGAACTGGGGTCAGAACTGGCAGAGCAACAACTATCTGAATGGTCAAAGCCTTTCCTTCAAGGTCACCACAAGTGATGGCCGAACTGTGGTGTCCAACAATGTTGCCCCTGCTGGTTGGTCCTTCGGACAAACCTACACTGGTGGTCAATTCCGCTAGATCTATGTTCTCCAAGTTCAAGTCACACGCATACAAATACTATATAGTATGGTCTAAGAGTATGACTGGTTAGTATACTAGGGTATTAGATAGTATGCTACTAGGTAAGGGGTCAGTTTTTGAGATTCTAAGTCCAGACATGGGAAGAAGGGCATGTTTTAAATTGCCCCTTCGGTTTAATTTCTGTGTCTGCAGGTGGGGACCTGTTTTTTTGGCTCCTCTTTATTACTTGTGTGGTTTCCTTTTTCACTTTTTTCTAAAGTTTTTTGAACCCTCTGTGGCTCAATAGAAGCTATGGGAGGTGGAGTTGTGAACTACTTAATTGGAAGAGGTGGACTCTGACCACCCGCCAATTAGTATTGGAATAGTGTATGTTTCGTCTTGTTGGGAGTGTTTATTACCTTTTGTAAGCAACCTTGTGTTTCAGACTGAAAATGCAAATTTTCATGAGGAAAAGTTTCAGGAATTACCATTGCTATGCTTCTGTTCGTTTACTTTCGTAGTTTAATTGTTACACCATGTTTTATTCCTCTGCATCCGTTTAAAAACGAAGCATGGAAGATAAGAATATTATTGGTGTTGAAAAAGTCAGATTGCATTAAAGTCTTGTAGGCTCAAGTTGGGCCACGTGAAGTTGAAATCAATTTTGGGCTCGTATTTTGGATCTGTTGGAAGAATCGAGTAGCATCTTGAAATTTGAAAACATAAGAAGACTACCTGAACTAACAACGATAAATAGGTTAACCAGTGAAATATATTACATTTGTAGTTGGAGGAATCCAAATAGCATCAAGTATTTTATAAGAATTCAATTCCAGTAAATGTTGAGTTATTCTAGATAATATAACCAAATAATGACATTAAGAAGATAGTTAAACCTAAAAATATAGATTTAGATATCAATTTTATCTTATTGCTAATGAATATAAAATTGATATATCTTTCAATATTATTCACATTATTTATATAATTATATAAACATTTCACTATAAAGTGCAATCATCGTGATTTATAAAACTGAGAAAATTAAAAATATATTTATATAATATGAAATAAATTTCTAAATTTAATTACATATTTTTAATTATGTAAAATATTATTTATTATTATTAAGTCATCAAACTTTTTAAATTTTAAAATAAAATAATTGACAAATAATACAAAGTTTTTTTGCTTTTAAGAATTAAACATACTAGACAAATCATACATCAAAACAAATTGAAAAATCATATTTTTTTCAATAAGTCATAATTAATTATGATTGAATGCATAAATATGCCGCAATACATTATGTGTATTTAATCATATGATCAATTATGCCCTACTGCAACACCAATAAAATCATTCATAAGAACATTTCTTAAACACTGTAAATTGCTTTTCTTTTTCTTGCTTAGGACTAGAGATACCTCCCCTCACCTTTTTTTTTTTTTTTTCCTGTCTCCCTTTTTACTCTAATTAGTGTATCTAAACGTAAACACTACTTCAACTCTTTCCACTCTCATTTTCGCAAGTATAATAAATTATGTCACAGTGTTAATGTGAATCAAATAGATTCCCTCAAAGACGCTATTGAAAAAAGAAAAAATGCTATTTGATTTTCAACAAAACAAAATCACGTGCTCATTTATGAGCTTATATTGATAGTTAGAAGCAAAGCAATAAAACTAGTGCATGTTCTTCGATGTGTTATAATGCTTAAGTTGATTTAGAGAATTTTTTCTTTATTTTTTTACTATTTATGAAATGTAATTTTTTCTTAATTTTATTTCTTGGAAACATTTATGGGAAAACTCGTGAAATTATGTTCTGAATATAGAATATTACTGGCCCGGTTGGCTCCAGCGTCAAACCCAAATAAATTTGAATAAAGCAAGTCCAAAACTTTCTTCTACATTTGAGACCAAAGAATAAATGGTTTGTCAGGTATAACTGTCAAACTTAATGATATATAGTGGTCCAAAAAAAGTTTGAAACACGGGTGAAACATGAGTGAAATAATTGTGACCAAAATTTAAAAGTTTTGTTTGCACTTTTAGTCTTTCGTTTTTAATTTAATATTTATTTTTTAATTATGTCAAAATAGTTCATTGGTTTAACATAAAATGAATAAATTTTAAATTATAGTTTATTTAAAATATGGACCAGATCTAGTCAACACAAAATTTATTAGGTGATTTATGATATTGAACTGACCAGACCCCCTATTGTGCCACTTTTAACGACATGTGTTCCCAACATTCAGATTAGTAACTCAAAACTAATAAAATATTTAATTATATAGTATCATTTTAGTCCTCAAATATAAGTTAACACGATTATTTTAGTTGTACATTTACTTGATTTTCTTACTAATTTGATTATACTTTATGTTGTCAATTTTTGTTAATTTATTTCAGTTATAAGGACTATGCTTACGTCTTATAAGTAACGGGATCACTCTAAACAAAATTTTAAGGAATTTTACTTCAATAATTTGCATTTATCTTTTAATGTCTAACATTTATTATATAAATTACAAAATAAAAAATTATTTTTAACTCAAGTACTTAAAACATTTATATTCTCCACAACCTATTATTATTATTATTATTATTATTATTATTATTATTATTATTATTAGAGTTTGAATTGATATAGATTCAGATTTTCTTACCTAAATCAATTTAGAATTATTAAATGGAGAAGAAAAAAAATGAATGAAAGTTGTCTACGTTATTGGTTGACATTCATACTGTCTAAAAATATTATAATAAATTTATTTAGAAAAAATAAAAAAAACTTCGATTAATTACAGTCACTTAATCAAATCAAGAAACAACTCCAAAATAATCTTCGACTTAATAAATTATTAAGACCGGTAAAATCACTATAAAATTAACTTATACAGAATATCCATATAAATACAGATTTTCATAGTTATAATACACATTTTCACAAAATAAAAAATACTTAGTTTCAAAATATAAAATTCTACCTCTTGTTTTTTTTTTTTTTTTTTTCTCACGTTCATACTCCAGTAGTGCCTTCTTTCTTATTTTTAATCTACAAATATTCTCCTTCTTTCAGTAAAATGCTTATCTTCTTAACTAGATTTTTCTCACTCGTTATGGAAAACCACGGCTCCGTTCAAGACTTGCGAAACCCTATTAAAATGGTAAAGTGATTAAGTGTACAAGTGAAAAAGCCATGCGAGATAAAAGAGAAGAGTCTAGAATCAAGTTACAGGACAAATGATTGTGGTGCTTAGGACGTTTTCATTTTGTTGGGTCTCACATTAATGGGCCTCGCGTTTTATTATGATATCAGAACAAATTAAGGTCTGCTCTACTTATGCTGTTATTTTTCTTGGTTTCCTTTAATTTGGTTATCATGATGAAACCTCTGCCTAACATAAACAAAATTTTCTCTCTTGTTATTCCACAAGAGAGACAACTTACATGTACTAATACTTCTACTAAAACTAAGATTTTGTTCAATTTTATTGAGAAGCAATCATATACATGAAGACAACAAGATCAAAATTCTTGGAAGCAAACTAAGAAAAGAAAATAATTGGCGTGGAGAGAATCAAGGAAGAGGTAGAGGAAGGTTCAACAATCAAGGAAAACAATAATCCTATTGTCATAAGATGAATCATACAATTGATAAATGTTATTCTAAGCATGGATATCTTCCATGACACAAACAAGGGAGTGAACTTCAACAAACGTTGACAATAATTGCAATCAGATCGTGAAGAGTGAGAACGCATAGAATTATGGAAACAAAGAAAAAGATACCCAAAAGCATCCCTTCATTGAAGATCGAATACAAAAGCTATTACAATTACTTGACAGATCTTCAAGTCACAACATCAATCAAATACAGGGATATAGTGGTGAGAACTTCATCAAAAACACAAATAAAAGGTACAAATTCATGGGTGCTACTTAGCATGTCAGTTATAATAAAAGGCATTTTGTTACCATTTATAAAATTAAACCAGTAAATATTAAGCTTCCTCATTGTTCATCTATTAAATCCTATTATGCTGGAACAATTCAGTTCTCAAAAGAATTTGTTATTTTTAATGTACTGTATATTCCTTACTTTTCATTTAATATAATATCTATTCATAGATTAACTGAGGATTTGAATTGTAAGCTAATTTTCTATTCTAAGCATTGCCAGATATAACAAGTTGACCTCGTTCATACACTGTACTACATACATGATTCTATTGACGAATTTTCTAACTTTAAGGAAAAAGCTATTTTGTAAACACAATGCTTAAATGTAAAGAAATTAGCAGTGACATATGGAATTATCGACTAGGACATCCTAGAAACAAAGTTATTGAACATATTTGTAATAAGTTTTCTTATGTACAATCTAGTTTTGGATCTATTTGTGATATATGTCATTTTTCTGAGCAACATAAACTTCCTTTCCAACATATTGACATTAGTTCCTTGAATGCATTTGATTTAATTCATACTGATATATGGGGCCTTGTTAATATTTCCATTGTTCATGGCCATAAATATTTTCTAACTATAGTGGAAGACTATACTAGAAATACTTGGATATATCTAATGAAAGTTAAATCTAAAATTGGATCTTTATTGCACATTTTTGTTAGTTGTGGTAAAAATCAGCTAGGAAAAAATATCAAACTATCATATCTGATAATGACAAATAGTTTTTTCTAGCATTGTTTTTGATAAGTTTGGTATTTTACATCAAAGGACTTGTGTTGAAACTCCTCAATAGAACTCTACTGTTGAAAGGAAGCATCAACATATTCTAAACATTACTCCTAGTCTTATGATTCAATCAGGTCTACCTAAAGCCTACTGATCATACGTTGTAGCTCATGCTTTTTATCTTATAAATAGGCTTCCATATGTTATTATCAACTACAAAGGAGTTAATATATAAATCCTTATGTTTTGCCTCTACACGTGATGGAAATAGAATCAAACTTGAACCTAGGACAAGAAAATATGTTTTTCTCACATTTAAAACTGGAATTAAAGGATATATGGTTCTAGATACCAATAACAGTGAGATTTTTATAAACAAAAATGTTATCTTCTATGAAAATATTTTTCCATATAAAATAATCCATACTCAACCTTAACAATGAAGAACAAATTGAAAATATTGTTCTAAGGAGATTTTGATTTTTTTAAGGAATCTTTTAATCACAATTTTGACAACAATAATTTGGAAATTGAAACCGACAGAAATATCAGTGAAAATGAGAATACTTATAGACAGGACAACATGAAAAATGAAAGACAACAAATTGATGATCAAACACTCAAAAGGTCTACTAGAGAGAAAACATTGACTACTTAGAAATACCTTTTCACTTATAGTAAGAATTCTCCTAGCAGTTGCAACTGCTAAGAATTGGAATTTACATCAACAAGATGTTGATAATGCTTTTCTACATGGAGACTTAAATGAAGAAGTGTTTATGACACCTCCACCAGCCTTTAAAACAGAAATACCAAATCAAGTATGTAGGCTCACAAAATCTCTATATGGACTGACACAAGCAAGTAGACAGTGGTTTGCTAAACTTTCTTCTTTTTCTTACAAATATTGATTTTATTCAATCCAAATCAGATTACTCATTTTTTATTAGAAAAACTAAAAACAATTTTACTGTTATTCTTGTATATGTGGATGAGATTATTCTTGTAGGAAATTGTTTATCAGAAATAAAGATGATTAAGGAAGTATTAAACTGTTCTTTCAAGATTAAAGACCATGGAGAAGTCAAATACTTCTTAGGATTAAAAGTGTCCAGAGCAAACAAAGGGATACATTTATGTCAAAGGAAATATACCCTTGACACTTTGAATGAGATTGGAATGCTTGGTAGTAAACCCCACATTACTCCTCTTATGACTAATAATAAGATTATCTTTGAAGATGTAGAGAAACTACAGAATCTATAGAGTCTTACAGAAGACTCATTGAAAACTCCCATATTTGTCCAACACCATACCTAGACATAACCTTTGGTGTTCATCTTCTTAGCCAATTTGTACAAGTTATCCAATATATTCTAAGGTATATTAAAGCTAACCCTGCTAAAGGATTATTTTTCAGTTAACAGTGAAATACAGGTAAGGCATTCAGTGACTCAGATTTGGGCATCTTGTCCATAGACAAGAAGATCAACCACTGGCTATTGTATATTTCTAGGAGATTCTTTGATTTCCTGGAAATCAAAGAAACAATCAACAGTATCCAAATCCTCCTCAGAGGCATAATACAAACCTTAACTATCACTACATGTGAAATCTAATGGATCAAATATATTCTAGATGGCCTAAACATCTGAAGCATTGCTCCAGCTGCTCTATACTGTAACACCAATTAGCTTGTCACATTGCACAGAATCCTACTTTTCATGAACACACAAAGCACATCGATATTGATTACCATGTTGTGCAGGAGAAGATTCAAGTAAAACTTCTCTATTTACTACCTAAATCTACAGATCAACTGATATATGTTTTCACAAAAACCCGAAGTGGACAGAGCTTCAAAACTATCATGGACAAGCTTGGGATGGTGAGTATAAAACTAACTTATATAGAAAACTCATATAAATACGGGTTTCCACAGTTGTAATACAAAATTTTAGAAAATAAAAATTACTTAGTTTCAAACTATAGAACTTTACCTCTTGTTTCCTTCTTGGTTCTTTTTTTGTGCTCCTCACGTTCATACTCTAGTGCTGCCTTCTTCCTTCTTACTTCTTGATCAGCAAACATTCTCCTTCCTTCAGTAAAACACTCATCTTCTTCACTGGATTTTTCTCACTTGTTATGGAAAACCACGACTCTGCTGAAGACTTGCAAATCCCTAACAAAATGGTAAAGTGATTAAGCGTACAAGTGAAAAAGCCACACGTGATAAAAGAAACGAGTCTAGAATCAAGCTATGTGGCAAACGAATGTGGTGCTCAGGACGTTTGCATTTTTAGGCCTCACAGTAATGGGCCTCACATTTTATTAAAAAATTATTAGCTCTTAATGTTCGTGAGAATGTCTATTAACTTAATCTTACATCTGCATAATACTAATTTATCCCTTTAAGAAAATAAAACATAGTTGAAATGTGTTTTCTTCTTTCATACAGTGGCTAAATTAATTACTGATTTGTTATCGATGATCAATTTTGCATGCCTCTCATAATGGATTTGTAATTCATCCATCAATGCTACTAGTCAAGGTGCTTGACATACAAAGAATAATCTTGCAATGTATTTTGCTTCCTAAATAGGTTACTTCTTAGAACAATGTGAAATGGAAGTTCCTAAGAAGTTAAACATATAACCAATTGTACCTCTACACTTCACTTTATCACAACACTAATCAAAATTTGAGTAACAAAAGAGCTAAATAGATTTTAACATTGTTTTGTGAAAAACAAAATTCCATAATTCGGTGACCTTTAACATATCTCATTACTCTTTTAGTTGTCATCATTTATGACTTTCCTAGTTTTACATGAATTTTTTATTACTCTAACAACAAATGCTAAATCCTACCTATTATTTTAAATATCTCATTGATCCAACCAACCTTTTGTATGGAGTTGAGTATATCACCTCTTCATCCTCATAATTCTTCAAAGTAAAGTTCACTTTTATTGGAATATTTGGAGAATTAAACCCTTTTAAGTCAAATCTCTTTAGTATCTCATACCATATTTCTATTAATGAAGTATAATACCTTTAAGAGTATGTACAAACTCCAAACCAAGAAAGTATATCAGTTCTTCTAAGTTTGCCATATCAAACTTAATTTTTATTTGCAGCTTGAACTGTTCAAGTTGTTAGAATTACTCCCTTCCACTAGGAAATTAATTACCTGCATAGATACAAATTAAAATCTTACTTGCCTCTTCCTCTTTCTTTATATAAACTTAATATTCAATTACATTTATAGAAGTCCTAATATAGAATAAATGTATTAATTCTCTTGTTGCAAGCCTTTGAAGTTTGCTTGAGACTATATATTGCTTTATTTAATCTATACATCATATTCTCTTTTTCTTAAGACAAAACTAAGAGATTGAGTAATGTTAAGAATCCAAGTATGAGTCTCTCACAGGGGAGTAAAAATGAGAAAGTTGAGCAACATGTAAGAAATATTACTTATAAATTCATTACTTTAAGGTTTTGGGTTGAAAGTGGTGTCAATCACTTATATGAATCATATTTTTGTTGAATATTTTGTGTGAGTTATCCTTAAAAGACCCAATAATGATATTAGAGCCTAACAAATCTCATAATGAAAAAGTCTTTCTCAACCATGACTTTAAATATTTGCTGCAGGATTTAGATTTCTTTTCACAATTTCCTTTGCCTTTGTCTTTATTCTTTTTCCATTCCTTTCTTTCATTATCACCTTTCTTGATGACTTTAACTTGTAATTTTTGTTTTGTTTATCTTGTACCAACTCTCTCAATGAGTCTTTGTTCATATGTCTCAAAATAATTCTACAATCCCTCTACCGTCTGGTTATCACGATCCTTAGTTTCTTAAATTGCAATAATAATGGTACTTTTATTTTGTTTTATTTTATTTTTATCCAACCCACACAATTTGTAAGTTAAACAAACTTTTTTGTGGTTGCTTCATGTACTGTACAAAATTGTGACCTGCACTATATAACATTAATGAAATATCTAAAATATTCTCCAGTATTTACAGTGATAAAATAGGATCTTTTCTCCACATTTCATCTTTATTGTCCATGTCTTGAATGTTGTACTTTCTCTTATGTTTTTACCTTCTCACTCCTGACATTGTCTATATCTTTAACCTTTCACCTTTCCAAAACGTGGATACCACAACTCAACCCATTATAAAAAAAATTCCACAACTATTAAAGGATTAAACGCTCTTAATAATGTTTTTTTCTCATCCACTTCTCCGGATGATTCTTCGGTGTTCCTATTCTCTCCAACACTCTTTCAATTGTCTTGACATTGCTCCGCTATTTAATTAATTGTCTTTGGTCTTAATGGTTAGCAATATTGTTTATTCTTATACTTTCCTTTATTTTTCTTTTTTATAATAACTTATCATTGTTACATGAACTATCTTTAACTTTCATGAGACGTCTCTTTAATGGACATTGTAGTGTACCTTTATTTCAAAATAACAATGTGAAGGACAATTCCGATATTTTAAAAATTGTACTGCATAGATTACAATTTCTATAGGACAGGAAGCGATTGCCCAAATTTTATTTGTTGACTTTGTGAGTTAGCCACAATCCTGTATCATCAAGTTCAATTTAACTCTAAATTTATTTACTTTTTACTTTTATCAGGTATTTTGAGTAGATTATTATTATGCACATGAATGCTAAACAATTTCGAGGCATATTTACAGGTTCAATTAACTCGTTTAAATTGTAGGTTTACGAGATAGATATGATTGAAAAATATTAAAATCTATTTAAAATTTCGAAACTGTAAAAATAATTTTTTTATAATACAAATTTATGCTGATACTTAAATGGACAAGTCCATATATTTTATTAATAGTGCTTGGCAAAAGTAATTTATAACATTTTTTAAAACACTTAGACCTAGGTATTTGGAAAAAAATCCCTTAACTCGCGGTTTGCATGTATATGAGTTTAAAGTTTTTTTTGATAAATTTGTGTTTCTTTTATCCAACCCACACAAATCCGTGAGCTAAACAAATTTTGTTTTTAAACTTAGTTAGTTACTCGTAGCTCCGTATCATCAAGTTTAATTTAACGCTATTTTTTTTTTTTTTTTTACTTTTATCAGGTGTGCATTATTTAATGTGTTTCGTAGATTACTATTATGCAAATCAATGGTAAAAAATTTCAATGTATATTTTACAGGTGTAATTAACTCGTTTAACTTGTAGGTTTACAAGATATATATGATTTGAAAAATATTAAAATCCATTTACAATATCGGAACTATAAAAATAATTTTTTATAATACAAAAATTTATATGCTGATATACTTAAATAGACAAGTCCATCAACTTTACTAATAGAGCTTGGTAAAGTAATTTATAACATTCTTTTGAAACACTTATAACATTGTTTAAATCTATCTTTACTCTATTTTTTTTTACATAAAAATTATTTTATTATATTTTTTTTCTCTTCATCCACTCATCGTATATGATTCTCTTATTATTTTTACACAAGGTAGAGTTTTTCTTCAATTTTACTCTTTTATTAAATTAGATATTCCCTCATACATATATATTGAAAGTAAAAGGAATATAAAGAACTAATTAATCTATAAATGAAATATTACCATGTTTTACAATTAAAAAAATTAAAATTAATATAAAATATTGTATAAATATACTAATTTATCATTTTGCATATTTTAGTTAATAATTTCATCAAACCCCAAAATCTAGTAGGTTTATTTTGAAGGCTTTTTATCTATAAACAACAAACTTTTCAATTGGTTTTGCCGTATGACTTTAGATATAAATTTTATTATTATTGTAGATTTTACCTTTTTTATGTTTTGTTTTAGTTAATTAGGTTATGCTTGAAAAATTAGGTGAAAAATAAAAAAAAATACCAATAACTAGAAGTTACTAAAAATTATTACTTAGCTAATTTATTAAATTATAAATGTTGAGTAAATTATTTATTAAAATAACCTATAAATATAGAAACAAGTAAAGAGATACATTTAAATGATATTTTTAAATCAAACTTTCTTGGTAAAAGTATATTTAGGCTATTTGTAATATAGTTTTTTTTAATTAAATTCAAAATCTTGTATTTTTTTAATTTTTTTAATTATTTTAAGTATTATATTTTTCGTATTGTTTATTTTACTATTATTTATAATATCTTAAATATTTCCAGTGAAGTAAAAAAAATAAAAACGACACATTTAAGTAAATTTTATTTATATTATGTTGATTCTGTAACCGTTAAAATAAAATAACACCTACCTATAAAGCTTAAAACACAAATTTAATAAATATTATTGTGAGAATAAAAACTAAATATAAAAACTAGAAACTAATAAAAAAAATACTATAAACTACAAATTTTTTTATTAAATCCTATATAATGATTAAATAACCCACATTAGATAGAGGCATAAGTGGTAGCATCTTATATATCCCTTAACCTAAGAAATATTAGTTAAAATGTTCTAGTGACTATATTTTTTATTTTTTTTATTTTTGTAAATCTATACCTTGACACTGTGATTTATAAATTCAATGGTAATTTTCTGTTTAAGTTCCATTATTTGTATAGTTTATTTTCCAACATATTTCAAACAAGTAAAAAAATGGAATGTATGTATTATACAAAATTTCTCACCATGTGCAATAGGTGGGTTTTGGAAGAAAGCAGTTTGTAATCAATTTCAAACTAATACATTAGGGCGATTTGATTGAGAGAAATTCAGAATCACAGGAAACTTATTTGTTTTATGCTTTGTAGAAAACTGAGTAAGCTCCATTGCTGGTGACATTATGGGTTAGTAAGCAAAGTGAACACAGACTTATTTACAAGAAGCAGATACAAAATTGAGTTTTGGACAAAATGAAATCAATGTGAAGTGACTCTCAAATACTGTTTTGCTGTATGTTATCTTATATACATCTATTACCCATGTAAGAAAAAGAAAGGTTGTTTTCTTTAGTGCATTGGCAACCTTCATAAGGTGGAAGCAGAAACAACCAAATAGAGCCTATTATTGGTAATTATTTAGATCTAATAAATATAGCATTCCAGTGCCATCTCCTTCATTCATCTCAATCAGTGAATGATTGGCATCAATGTAGGCTTAGCTGCTCACTGAGGCCATATAAAAAATTGGCTGGTTACTTCCTATATTTGCATAAAACTCATCATCTGAGATCAAATTCTCTGAGGATGTCAAGTTTCTCAAATGTGACTGAAGTTCTCAAGCAACCTCAATGATAGATGGATGGCCAAAACCCTAGTGAATCAGTTTGGTTGCTGCACTCAGAAAATTGAAGTTTATAATAAGTAAAGTTTGAACTCCAAGTTAGCGTGATCACATTCAGACATGAGAATATAGGGTAGATAAGTTATTTGAAGGGTCTAGAACAATTCATTTGCATATTATGTTGAAGTCAAATGAAAAATCATCCATTCTCTTCACTGTAAGCTGCTAATGTTTCTAGTTGTCTACCAAAGGTTGCATTACAATTTTTTCCAATCAGAAAGCTTTTTTGTTTTTGGAGCATTACAATTTTTCTCTTGTGCAAGTTGCTAATCTTCCTAGCTGGGCTATCAAAGGGTGCAACTATCACAAGGAATTCATGCAACACAAAAATATTTAAGACATATGGGTACAAATTCCTCCATCAATACTTTTAAAAAGAGAAAAACAAGAAGAAACAAAAATAAAATAAAATTTTTCATAATTATAAGTAATTATATAAAATAATTTGTACAAATTACTTTATATATAAATCAACTTATTTTTTTTTCCTTTTAAAGGTATTCATGGAGAAAATTGTCCAAATATATCATAAATAACATAAAGAAGGTAGTGCTATGTGAAGCCAAAGTGCATTTTAGTGGTGCTTGCCTGGGCATACAACTGCTCATCAAACATTGTAACACCACAAGGCCCTGATGTGGAAGCCCAACCATGGTGATTAGAATCAAAACCAGATCTAGGTGCTTCTAAGCTTCCATTCACATGATAATCTACAGGATTTTCATGTGGATTCATCTCTGCAGTTGGTTGAAACTTCAAATTATTCAGTAAATTAAAATTGTATGGCAGGTATGGAAACTGTCCATTCAATGGTAGTCTCATATTGGCAGTACTGCTCATGTCACTGAGGACCCCATTTTCTTGTGCTGAGTTAGACATCTCATTCTTCATACTTGAGCCAAGATAGCTGGCATAACTCCCAAAAGATGAACTTGCAGATCCCTCTACATCTCTGAACATTTGGAAAATAAACGGTGTTACAAACTTCACACAAATCATCATCATCACCTACCCTGTCCTTGTTACAATTCACATGATGTAGATCATTTTATTAAAACATTGTTCAAATTTAATAACGAGTTTCATTCTTACGACCACATCAATAGGCCAAGAAGAATGTCCAAGAACAAGTATTGAAGCATTGAATATATTTCTACTTCAGAAAAATAACTCACTTGTGGAGAAACATGCTTGAGTCCTCAGGTAAAACTATATTTTGGCTGTCACCATTTGCAATCCATGAAAGAGGTTGGAGATGCTGTTCTGCACTCATTCTAAAGGGAATGTTCATCTCATTGAACTGTAAGATAAAAATAGTTTAGTCTTATCTTCTTATACTATAATATTCAAACCTATTTTGGGAAAAAATATTAATTATCACCTAAACATTTTTTTACCTGATTATTGCATTGCAGCGACACAAGTTGCTGCTTTTTTATATTTTCCTGCCAAAATGATATATAAGAAAAATTATCGATAGTTTTAGAAACATATAATAAACTTAACTTGAACATTATAGTTCGAAAGGAAGCACGGTTATAGGGTAAAGCAAGATACCTTACGGGTCCGAATTTGATTAAGAGAATCCCTGAGTGAATTTTCCATCTGTCCCAGTTGTTCCACATTGGTTATTTTATCAAACTCAGTCCAATAACTTCATAATCAAACAATAAATAAAGAGTTTAATATTAGTGTAAAATGTTTATATTATTAACTAATAAAAAATAAATTTTAGTAACTTTTAAGGGTAGTAGTTATATAGTAATTGAATAAGAATGCAAAAACACTTTTAACAGTAATAGAACATATATTATTTATTTATATAAAACTTAATAGACATACATTGTCCATGAAAAGATTTTATACTATTAACTAATACAAAATTATTCTTAGTCATTATAATATTAATGGCAATATACATAATAATTTGTGATTAGAATTTAAATAACAATTACAAAATAATAAAAATAGTTATCGTAACATAACATTAGTCATCAAAATATGGAAGTGAAGACTAGGGAAGGAATATAAGGATTCATAGAAAAAAATACTAGAGTCAAGATATGGATCATGGTGCAATCTAGATGAAAGGAAAGAAAGGTCATAAGAATTTAGATAGTGGAGGAATTTAAGGAAAATTCGTGGTATAGGAAGTGGAGGAAGGTGATTTAGTGAGAATACTACCCAGAAACCAGGGATAGGCTCTAAATATCTGTTGTGGGAGGAGAAAAGGGTAGGAGAATGTAAGTTAAAGGACAAGTTCCTACAGTTATATGCTAATTCCTGCCAAAAAAAGTGCGATAGTGAAAATATTTGGGAGTGGAAGTTTAGTTGGAGAAAATGTTGGTTTGAAAAGGAGAAACCACTAGCTTAGCAATTTCTCCAGTAGGTGCAACCTTGCCAAGTGATGAAAGAAGTACAAGATGAATGGGTTTGGCAAGGCGAGGGAATAGTCTTGTACATTGTAAAATCGGCATACAATAAGCTAATTGGTGTAAGTGGGAAACATCTGAAAATCTAAGGCACTACCAGAACCATTCTTATTGACAAGTTACCTACTTGTGATAATCTACTTAAAAGAGAGATTGTAATGAAGGACAACAACTGTGTAATCTAATAGCCACTTTTCTTTAATTGTAAGGTGACTAAAAAAGTGTGACAATTTTGTTATTGTTGGATAGAGGAACACAATTAGTACAAAGTGTAGGGCTAGGAGCATTTTCTAGCCTTAGAGAATAGGGAACTTAGAATAAATGTAGTGAGGTTGGAAAATAGTATGGGTGGGGATAGTGTGGACTATATGGAAGGCAAGGAATAAAGTGTTTGGAGAACTGAAAGAATAGCCTGAGTTGAATGGGAAATAATTTGCAAGAGTAGGCTTACGGGGTGTAGGATTAAAAGATATTCAAAATTTTAATAAGGCTTTTTAAGAAAGTGGACACAAAGGCTCGATAGAGAGAAAAAAGGATTGTGGAGAAAAATTATTAAATTTAAATACGGATCATGGAGAAGTATTGATCAAGATAGATCTAATAAGAAAGAATCTAAGTGGTAGAGGGATATTAGAAGTATTTGTAAAAATTGCAACAAAGAAAAATTGTTTAATAACAGTCTAAGATGGAGAGTTAGAAGAGATAATAAAATACTTTTTTAGCATGGTTGTTGGGCAGAGAATAAGTCACTTAGGTTGTATTAGGTTGTGTTTGTTTTCAACTATGGAAAATTATTGAGTGCAGAAAGAGAACGAAAGTTGGAAACCAATATACTAAAATGCAAAAAACGAAAAAAAATTCAATCAAAACTTTCTCCTCCTTATACGAAAATTTGCGGAAATTTGCGGGAGAGAATAACTATAAAATATTTTTTTATAAAATTATAATATATATTAATATATATAATCGATTACGTTTCAACGTAATCGATTATACCTATATAACGTTATATACGTATAATTGATTACGTTTCAACGTAATGGACTATATATATTAATATATTATATAATATAATAATAAATAATATTTAAAAATAAATATTATATATAATTATTAAAAAATAATTAATAATATTATAAATATAGTTATAATTTTATATTAATAAATATAAATATTTAAAATAATTTAGAAATTTTAATTTTATCTTTTAAAATATTAATCATTCTCATTAATAAATTAATATATTTTATAATAAATTAAATTTATTTTTAAAAAATTATTAATTTAATATTTTTAAAATTTTTCTAAAATATTAGTAATTACATTAAATAAATTTACTAAATTTTATTTTTGATTTTAAAAATAAATTTATAATTTATTATATTAAAATATTATTATATCTATCACATCATTCACAAACTTTTATAAACTTTCCACTCAAATCTTACCATCTTTCCCTTAACCCAAACAACTAAACTTTTCACACATTTTCCTCTTAAATCATCTCAAATTCACTCCCTCAAATCCACTCCCCAATCCAAACACACTCTTAGGAAAGAATTTCTTATAATCTATGCTAATTCTACACAAAAGGTCTTAGAGTATAAGAAGTAGGGGAGTGGTTAGGTCAACCATGGGAGTGGAAAATGGGGTGGAGAAGGACATGGTTTGAGAGAAGAAAACCAATTGTAGAGGCTTTCTTAACTACTGTCCAGCAATGCAGGCCTATAGGTCATGATGATGATCAGTGGGTGTGGAAAGGAAAGAAAGACTTAGAATACATTGTGAAGGATGCATATAATAAGGGTATGGGAGATAACATGGGTGAAGAGGAGGAAGTGTTTCATGACCTCCAGAATGTTAAAGTCTTACATACTTCTCAAATCTATGCTTGGAAAGTAATTTTGAATAGGCAAGATAAGTTAATTAAGATAGGAATTCATGTTGAGAATGTTATGTATGTTGTGTGTAATTATTGAGAGAAAAATGTGTGTCATCTGTTTTTTACGTGTTCGGTTATGAGTAAAATCTGAAAAATGTATGAAAAATGGTTAGGGGTACAACTTGTGCATCATAATATTTCCAAAGAGTACTTCTTAGGATTAAAAATAGTTGGGTGGGAAGGTTAAGAAGCTGTGTGTGGAGAGTTCAACGGATGAGAATGACATGATATATTTGGAAGAAAAAAACAAATTTATATTTAAGAATAGGAAGTGTAATGTTTAGGATGGGAAAGAGTTTTTGAATTTGGTATAGATAATAAAATCTTTAAAAGGAAGTATCAATTTTGGCATAACATGTTTAGTTGGATTTGCGAGAAGGCTAGGTGGTGTTTAGTTGGATTTGCAAGAAGGCTAGGTGGTGTTTGTTGATGCAGGGTTTGAAGTTGAAAAAGCTAAAATGGAGCAAAGACCTTAGCCCTAGGATGTTTTGATAACTGAATCATGTCTAGCATGAGAATATTGAGTATATGGTATTTTGTGAAGCTACAGCCAAGCATTGAGCTGAAATGCAGCTCTGTTTATTCTTACTAATGCTTCACCCATATTTTGTAATTAATTGTTATTTATAACAAACTTCAAACTGTTTATTCTAGTTGGACCAATGTTGAGCTCTATGATGTTGGTGTATGATTTTTTTTGTCCAAAGATGGGTGAACTTGATGGTTTATAATGGGTTTAGTAATATTTTGTATTTTTTAAATAGATTAGAATAATCTTATTACTCCTAACAAATTTATATTTTTTATTATTGATTAAAAAAAATTGTTTGATATAGAGGAAGTATTTGCAATATTCCAACTCAAAACTTGGACATAGATCACTAAGAAATTTTCCAAAACTATATTTGCTTCCTGTGATTGGTGTCCTTACTATGATTAAAATTTATACATTTAAAAATTTATGCTACATGTGTTTGATGAGTGATGATGCAGTTGGGCAATTTGGCAACAGAATAGAGGCCAATAACATGGTGTAATTGCGAACAGTGTCAATTAGTAACAATTAAACCAAGCAATGCAAACAGTTCGTAAGGGAAGCATACAACCCTGGCCACTTCCTATCAGAAACACAAAGAGTGAACTAATTGTAGGGTTAACACATCCCATCTGTGTCTCTTAATTTATATTTATTATTAATGATAAAAAACAGTAATTATCAAAATAATAAAAGTAAAATTGTATAATAAAATACGTGCACTAAGTATTTATCGAAATTAGTTATATTATCATCTATATCTATAATTATATACTTAGATCTATAATTATATATTAAGTATAGGGATGAGTTGTTTTTGTGTAGATATTTTGAAACCATGTAACTATCACTATTGTTTCTTTCTCGTAATCTTATTTACATTTTCAAAATATTACATTTTCCAATAACACAATACATCACAAACTACTTACTTTTATTATATAATTACTATAATTACTTTTTTAATTTTTTTAAATATAAAGACACAGAATATCTAATTTTCCCTAGTATTATATAAAGATAATATAAATTTTTAAGATACCTTTGTCATTTTTAATTAAAGAATTTTCTTTTATTAAATTTCATTATATGAAAGGATACAATTTTTTATAATTTTTTTCACTTTTAATTAGATAAATGTCTCATTTATTAAATTAAAATAATTTCATTATTTTATAAAATACATAAGTATATAATATTTTATTTTAAAATAACCATATGATCTATCGTTACAAAATTATTTTTTTTATTTTTAAAATTATATTATTTAATATAATAGAAATACAAAAACACAAGTAGAGAATTGCATGTGTTTTTACTGGTGTATAGATAAAGAATTTAATAGACATCTTTTATTAGTGTAAATTTTTTTAGGTTATCAACAAATGAGAAATCAGTCATGACTTTTTGACATAGTTATTATTCAAATCAAATGTCACATTACACTTTGTATTGAATTACACTTTTAGTGTTATATTAATTATTTATAAAGAATTTAATAAAATTGAATATTAATCTAAATATTTTTATATCATCAACCAATTAGAAATCATCTTGTCAATACTACTAAGATAAATACTAAATTTACATGAATAACTTGGAGCCAAAACAGGGTTAATAATTTATGAAAGTCTAGCTAAAAGAAAAGACTCACCTTAATCTCTTATGAGTTTCAGAAATTTGAGACTGTAATAACCTGGCTTGATTACTCAAATCCTGCCCAATGTCATTTAGTGATTTATAACAACAACCCTAAAAATGAACAGATTAAGAGATAGTTTAATTGTGTGGGTACCTCAATAGTTTGACTACTGTGACAAGGAAAAAAAAAAGAAAAAAAAATGTTTCAGTGCCAGAACTTATATAAATTATCAAATATTTTAAAAGAATAATTATTAAGTTAGTGTCAAAATGACATACCTTGTACCCAGAAATTCTTGTATATTTACATCATGATCTAACTTCTTAAACGTTTTCTTCAGTGCCTAAATTTTCAAATGGAAACATGTCACTAATAAGAATCATTATAATTATAACTACGAATCCTTTCAAAAAGAGAAAAAGAACCCTGTATATCTCGTTATGGATTTTGAACTCAGTTGTTAGAAAAGCTTACCTCAAGAGTCTCCAACTTCCTGTTGCAATTAATTGAAAAAACCTTTTGTTAAATTATTGTATTACTTTCTATTAGTTGGAACAAATATATCATGTTAGTGTGGACTTCACCTTTTTGCCCTTTCCTGAGGAGTTAGTTGAGCAAACTTCGCAATAACTTCCTCTATGTTACTACATCCACCAAAGAAGAGAGTAAATAATCAGGAGAATGGTAATATATAACATATAGTTTTTCCAATAAATGCTCGTAAAATAAGAAGGAACATAACATAAAAAAAATTAAGCAAATTCAATCGTTACACTGTAAACTAATTAGAATAATTCTATGCTATTTTTTCTAGAATAATTCTATGTTGTTTTTCAAATTTATGATTCAGTGATAACATAAAAGTTTATCGGTTACTTCAAATTAAATTCACGAGTTTAAATGTCAATAAAAAAAATTAAACTGTTCCTCAACATAAACCATATTATATATATATATATATATATATATATATATATATATATATATATATATATATATATATATATATATATATATATATATATATATATATATATTCTTTCTAAGATGCACCATGACATACTTAATATATAAAATTAATGGTCTAAAAGCATAATAACTTTAATTTCTGATATGAATTAAAGCCAACCCCAGTTCTTTGGCTTCTAGCACAGGGTACAAAGTTTCAAATTCCTAATCCTTATCAAAACACATATTCACTACTTACAAAACTAATTCGTATTAAATGACTATAAATCTTGCTACAATTCCTCTCAATTCTACTACATATAAAGCACTAAAAAAGTATTAACTAATCCATTCCTAAATATCTACACAAAGAGCTAGCTGTTGTTGGTACTTTCTTAATCTCCCACTACAAGGTTTAAGCGATTCCAAACCATGGTATTGCGGTTGTGGCTATTGCTATGTGGATTGTAATCGTTGCTACGTGAAATTATTTTATGTGTGTATGGATAATAAATTCTGTAATAATCAATATACATTCTACAATTACGTATCACACTAAATGTCTCTTGCACTCCTTAACATCCCACACAACAATACTTATTCCACTATTGACATGCAGAAGTTACAATGGAACATTGAAATTAGTTTTTTTTTTTTTTTCTTATAAAAATGAAATAGAGATTGCAGCACATTACAATTGCAGGAACACTAACAACAATATTGCAGTCGAACGGGAAATTTAGAAACATGATCTAAACTATTACTAAAGATGGGTTTTACATGTCAATATGCCTTCATCCATCTAAGCTATTATTATTATTCAGTCAAACTAACATCAATACATGATGACACAATTTGAGTGTTATTAGGGTTTACCTGCGTCTCCCCCTACATACTGAAGGCTTTCCATTTGGTGCAAACATGAGAAGAATGATATCTATATCACATAATATAGATAATTCTGCAGCTTTTTTCATAATTCCATTTTTCCTTTTAGCATATGTTGCTTGCCGGCCATTGGTGTTTTCTAACCTCTTTATCTTTAGTTTTACCCTGCCCATCCTGCACATTATCATGTATAAACATAGTTAACAACCACAATAAGCTTTAGTTATGCAAATTATGATGTATATAAACCTTACTATTCACAGAAATACATTCCAAATACATATAGATCTTAGCTCCCAAAAGCACTTGCATTGCTTTTTCTAGCTACAAATTTCAACACAACCCATGTTGCAAAATTTATATTCATTTCGACACATGCTATTGCCCCTCAAGATTCACATATCAAACCAATGAAGAACTTTAATTAAGAAGAAACAATACGAGCAACAATAAAACATGTGGTTGCGTGATTCGTATATATACCCTTTATCAACGTTTTCGAAAGTTGACAAGGAGAAAGACAGAATGTGAACAATATAGAAAGAGCTTAGCAAGAAACAATAGAGGGAAAGAAGAATATAGAAACTCACGCAAACGATGAAGTTGAATATAATAATAATAGTAATAATAATAATAATGTAAGTAAAAATTAAGGTTCAGAAGCTAAGGGTGTAGAATGTGAGAGGGAGAGGTTGGTTGTGAATGGCAATGGCAATGGAAGATTCAAAGAGAGAGAGAAAGAGGGAGAAGAGAGAGAAAGAAGGAGAAGAGAGAGAAAGAACTTAGGTTAACTTGTCTGGGGGACCGGGAAAATCGTTCATTGAGGCATGCAAGAGAATCGGAAGCTGAATAGCGTTAGAGATTTCGTTCCATTTTTTCTCACCAACAACTACAAAACAAAAACACAACACAACCATGTCTTCTTCGTTCAAAAGTATACATCGTACGGTACAAAAACAATGGATGTCAATATATCAAATAAATAAAGGCTTAATTGTGATTTTCATCCATAAATTTTACACAACTTCACAATTTCTTCCTAACCTTTTTTCTAATTTTTTTTAATTTTTAATTATTTATAAGTTTAATTCTTAAATATTTCAATTTTAAAAATATATTAAATCACTAACAAATTTCAGCTACTACTATTACTATTACGTAAAAACATAAAAAAAAAAAAAAAAAAAAAAAAAACTGTGTTTTTCCGTAGTTTCATTATGCCAAGTAACAATAATTATGAATAATTAAACTAAAAACTAATCAAAGTTATAGATAATAAAAAAAAGATTAAAATTATGGTAAAGGAAGATTAGTGGGAAAAAACGTACATGTAATTAATTTTTATGTCGGGTAAATAACAATAAAAAACTTAAAACTAAAAAAAAAAATAGTTGTTGAACTCTACAATGTCTCTAACTGTATAGAGAGTTTGTTGAATGATAATTTAGCGAGCGATGAATATATATACAAAAACGACCTTGAATGTTTTCAGTTATCCTATAAAACAAATAAAATAATATATAAAAAATATATCAAGAAAACAAATAATTTTGAGAAATTGTAACCTAAAAAATATTACAAAGTAATTACAAACATATTCCACTAATATTTTTCGTCAACGTTTAACCCAAAAAGGATTTCAACCATTTTAGCTATTATACTGAGATACAATTAGCTTTTTTTTTCAATTAATGGAGAAGAAGCTACAAAATAAAATATTCTGTAAATGATTTATTTTTTTATTTATAAGAAATTTCTCTCTCTGAATTATTTTATTTTCATTAATTTATAAAAAGGTTGTTTCAAATTTGTTTAGAACTTATTTTGATGAGAAAATAATTTTAATTGAAATGTTTTTATCTAAAATAAAAAATTGTTGCAGTAAATATTTTAATAAATCATTCTATCGAATTAAGTAAATATTTTAATAAATCATTCTATCGAATTAATCTATTAAAATCTTTTAAGTAGTTAGGAATGTTTGTTTCAATATGTTAAAACAAGTTTTTAATAAATTAAAATTGTCTTATGTATTTAGAATAATATTATTCTCTATTTTAATATTTTTGAAGTACGATTTAATTTATTATTTTCAATAATAAATAAAATCATTATATTAAAATCGTTAAAGTATATAGTTACATTATGAATATTATGAATAGCTATGTATTTACAATATCATCTTTATAGGTAGATAGAGAACTTTATGTGTTGAAGTGAATTACTTATAATTATCTGGTTGATGTCGTTTTACATTAATAGTTATTGGTGTTTTGTTGCTCTTATAACATTTAAGAGTCGTATTTTTTTTTATTTCTTTATATTGTTTTATGGTTGTAAACAATATTTTAGTACAAGCTTAATTAGTTTAAGAGTAACTCAGTATAAAACTATTGTTTATATTTTTTTTTAAAAGATAAGAAGAGAAAGAAGAAGAAAATGAATTATTAAAAAAATTAAGAAAAGAGGAGGATAAAAGAAAAGTTACATTTTCAATCATGAAATTTTTGAATAAGAATAATTAAATTTGATTCTACAACTTTTATTTTGTTGATTAGTAAACATATTTCACATCATAAAACAATGAAATAAAAAAAACTAATAAATGAAAAGAAGATAATAGAAGATAAAAATACTAACATATAGATAAAGATGTTTACAGAAAAATTACTAAAAGTTTTTTATATGACAATTTTGGCAAATTATATTCAAAGTTAGACCTTTTCTTTCTATATCTCAATTTCTAATAGCATAGCAAAATTTGAAAACGGCTATATTTTAATATTTGTAGGGTGACTTTTGTATTTGTTTTGGAATTTTCATTTTCAAAATAAAATTTCAGAAACAAAATTTCAGCAATAAACTACTTTTGTATTAATCTTTCTATCTTTTAATGGACATTAAAAGATATAAAGATTGACAAAGTTAACTATGATTAAAAATAACTAATCTCCTACAAGTGCATCAACTAGTTAGGAATGTGCTTGTTTGAAGATTGCATGGGGTAGTTTGGATATAATAATAAGAGTTATATTTTTTTAGAAGATGTAAGAGTGGGAGTTGAATTTAGTTAGAAGGTATAATAATAGGAGATTGATTTAGTTAGAGGGTATAGGTAACAATTTCTGAAACAAGTTTTTTTCAAAATACCTTCACGATTAAGCTTTCCATAATAAGTTTTCCATCTATTGGAACAAATGAAATGTGTTCTGAATTAATTGTTTTGAACAAAATTTGTAAAACAAACCTTTTAGAATATTATGGATTCTTGGTTGTTTAGGATCTAGATCAACCTCTTGGTGGAAGATGAAGAACAAAATACAAAAATGAAAAGAATGAAATGAAAGACAATGGTTAACATAAGGTGGGAAAATGTAGAAAAACAATAGAACAAGTAATTATCAATGTAAAATGAAAAAAAAAACATAATAAAGAAGAAAATGAAAGATAAAATAGGTCATCTATGGAAAGAATTTTATGGATAAGTGTTAGAGAAGACACCATTTAAGAAAGTTTTCCAAGATAAGCACTCAAACAATAAGAGAAAGGAGAAACTCAACTTTCAAGAAACATCTTCAAAGATACTTTCATTCACTCCCTAATCCATATTATTTCATGATTTTGTAGAAAAGGTTGAAGTACTATTTATAATAGTTCACGGACATCCAAAGGTCTAAAGATTAACAAATTAACTATGAGAGGTGGTTTTGAAAATTCATGAAGGTGTATAAGGTAATTTGGATGTAATCATGATAGTTACATTTTGTTAGAAGGTAATGATAAAAGTTGTATTTAGTTAAAAGGTGTAATAATGAGAAATGTATTTAGTTAGAAGGTGTAATCATGAGAGTTGTATTTAGTTAAATGTGTAATTAGTAGAGTTTCATTTAGTTATAAGATATAATCATTGGAGCTGCATTCTCTCAAATTCCTTTCATTTTTAAGAGATCTACTTCTCTTTTTTTACTTCTTCATGTTCCTTCTTTATTTGTCATGCTTCCTTTGTTTATTCTTCATATCTTCTCTCTTATTCCTTGAATGTTCCATCCTTGCATGTATCACATAAATTATAATTTCTAAAATGAACTTTTCATAACAACTCTCTTTCTCTTCTTCTTCCCCTCCAAGGGTGCAATACCGAGGTGCAGGTAGTTGTTGTAGTGACAACAATGGTATATACACGAGTAGGGTATTTTAGTCTTTTTCTTTTTTATGTGGATGCAGTTAGTAATTATGGAGGTGCAGGAAGCAACATCCCTATAGATATTGCAAAAAGATTTGCTGGTAGGATTTCGTTTCGGGAACAAAAATTTGATACCAAATTTGAAGTTTTATTAGAGATGAATGTAAGTCATAGATTAATATAAGAGGTTTCTATATAATTTTTTTTTATAGAAATATATACTAATAAAATGTGAGATAAGGTTTTGTTTGGTTTGAAAAAGTAAAAAGGTAATTTGCACGTAAGATAAATAAAAAATTGGAGTAGTTCAGTATAATGGAATGGTAAGATATTTGAATGAAAATTTTATCAGTATATAATTAATTTTAATAAATTAATGAAAGTAGACAAGTAAATTTTAGTATCATTTAGGTGTATTTCTTAAATATAAACAATTTTTTTAGGTTACAAAGAAAAAAAAATAGTAGAGAAAAAATAAAATAATTATTAAAAATATTATTTACTAATTGATAATAATTATTAAAAAATAATAAATATACATAAAGATATTGGTATTAAACCATCACTACAAATTTACCAATTATCTAATGCTCTCAAATTTCTCTTTCTACTTTATCTGCATATCATTTCAATCACATAAAATCAAATACACATAAGTAATCTTAAATCACCAAACAAAGTGTAATGTAGGGTATCCAGCTAATTTTAAATTTAAAGTTTGTTACCTTTTGAAAAACATTAATTTATAAGAATAAATATTGATAATAAATACTTAGAAAAAATTCATGTTAATAAAAGAGATTTTGATAAATACATTACAAATCAAAAGATAACAAGAAAAAAAGAAAAAGAAAATTTTAATTTACTTATTTTGAAAAACATTTTATCCACTAGACGTCGAAGAGAGTTGAAAATTAGAATTTATTTAAATTTAAATAATAAATTCAAATAATAGAAATAGTATGCATAGAAACACAATATTTTATAATAAAAATAAAGTCAAAAATGGTTTTAAGTTTTGACTAGAAAGGAAATGAAAAAGAGAAAAAAAAAACTAATAAATTTCAAAATTTTTCTTTTTGGCCAAAATATAAATTAGAAGATTTAGCTTGTATACTAAAAATTCCATAAATGAAACCAGTCCTTAACGTATATGGGACATTATTTTTAGCGTTGAACTTCTAAAAAAAAGACAATAATAGCATATGTACTCTTTTTTTTGTCAGAATAGAGTACCGAAAATGAAGTAGGAGAAATCCATATTGGGTTGGGTCTACACTCTACACACCACCTCTCTTCTATATACTTGGAGAGAGTTTCCTTCTGCACACCTTCGTATGTTGTTCCTGTACTTCCGTACATTTTTTATTTTCCTAAAATATCCATTTTATAAAGACTTCTTCACCTCTATGAAGGTTATACTTCTAGAATGGCTTAATCTAGGAGATAAAATTTGACTTTCAAAATAGATTATTTCAAAAGGCAAATTTTACCTTTCATTGAAAATTAAATTTAACTTTCGGATCAAAAATAGCTTCTAGAATCAACCATTTCAGAAATAGTTTTCGCGATGAACTATTTGGAAAATAGCTTCAAGAATAAACCATTTTGAAAGCCAATCTGTACCCTTCTTCTCTTCTGAAATGATTCATTTCAAAAATTCTTTTTTAATCCAAAATTAACTTTCAAAATTACTCATTTCAGAAGAAATTTTTGTGTTTTGAATGAATTTCGAAATGGTTCCATTCGGAAGCTCTTTCCAAATCCGAAAACAGCTTCCGGACTAAGTCATTCCAGAAGCTATTTAAAACACGAAAACCCCACTCCCACGACGCCACATGCAGCGCTCCCTTCCCCCTTCTTCTTCAACGGTGATAGACACCTATTCACGGTGGCAGACGGTGGTGGCGACGCATAGTGACAAATGAGAATTGAAATGTGAAATGTATGGAGTTGGGGAATATATGGAGGTGTAGGATTAGGAAAGGGAAAATAAGGCATTGCCAAATTTAATCAGAGGCACTTTGGGAAAATAAAAAAATGTATGGAGGTGCAGGAAGAAGTTCTCATTCTTGGGTTGGATTCATGCATGAAGACCCTTTACATGGTCCAAGTGTGTTATCACAAAGCTTGCAGCATTGAACACTTTTGAGTTGATGGAAGAGTCCATATTTGGACAGAAAAATTGTGAGGTGAAGGGTTAATGTTAGAATGTGACATTGTGAAACATTATAGTCGGTAGCATGGTAATAATGTAGATTAGATTAGGAAGTCTTATCATGAGTGAGTGAAATGGTGTCATCTCAAGTGGAGACCATGATGGGAATTGATATAATACGGATATGGTGCCATGTTTGACTGGGAACATGGAGAAACAACATTGTTGTAGGGTCTACATTGCTAACTGGTTGTTGTCGTGTTCCATGTTTTACAAACCAAGCCATTTTATCAAACTTGACACTAGCAAGTGGGAGGAGAACCCACCGTTCCGCATCCTCTGGCCAATTATAACAAACGAACTGTCACATCATGTACGCTGAATACTGTTTGTGAAAAATGTGAAGCAACAACTGTTCCATTTGACGGAGCTGGAATCACTAGCTTTAGACGTACAAGGATTCTTGTTTCTGTTCTGTTCCTAGTTACTACAACTTTTTTTAGGAACCTTTCTTAGGGGTGCATCAGTATTGGGTACCAAAACGCCAAAGTACTTAATTTTTTTCCTTTCGTAAAACGGAACAAAGCCCAATAGAGAGGCTTTTGTTTTGTTACATTGCGTAGGGTAGAATGAATGAACTAATTAATGAATGGCTTAATGGGTCCTAGCTCATACCTCTCACACTCAAGTGTACCAAGAGATTGATAGATATAGTATAGATAGTTGGGAATGAGAAAGATAACAGAAAAAAAAGGAAACAGAAGGCATGAAGCACCATTGCCCTTATGGCTAAAAAATAAATCATAGGGTGCTCAAAGGGATCCTTGTCTATATCAGATCTTCATGCATCACAATAATAATTAACATGCTCCTGTGGTACGGTGGCAGAAGGACCTTGAACCGTTGGGCCTGCTTGCTTCTCTGGAACAGTACATTAGGGGTCTACGCACGTGGACTAGTACAATCACTTCTTCTCCTCTCAGAAAAATAAATAGAGAGCGAGAAGAACTTCACACGTCTATATATACTTCTTTTAAAGCTTTTACATTTCTCAGTCTTAGTAACCCATTCAAACTAAAAACTTTACATTTAATTCTTGGACTGCTAATTTTTTTTAGTAGAGAAATAAAAATATGTGATGTATAAAAAAAGATGAAAGTGAGAGAGGGGATGGTGTGTGATAGTAAAACACTGTGTTCTCCGCAATGAATATAAAAGAAAATCTCACACAAAATCAACTAGCTGTCCTTTTATTTTCTCCATTTCCTTTTCTCTCTCAGTGGTCATGGTATGCAGTTACTTAACTTCTCTCAGATCTTACAAACACCCCCATAAATGCTGTGGAAAAACAATGGTCCAAAATCCCAACCACAGCCCCAAGTCCTTGGCTTTCATCTCATCACTGTGGCCTCTTGGTAGTTACAGAGTACTGTTGAGTCAGATCCAAAGGGAGAGACAGAGAGAGACAGATAATAGTCCAAATTATGAAAAGTATATCGAGCATCAAACCCTTTTACTGTGCTCTTAAAACAACCATTTGTTATGAGTTGTTAACATCAGGGAAATCATGGGAAAGTGTGGGGAAACCAATCTACACTTACAGATAAATGAATTTGCAATGAGGTCATCCTTCTTTGGGCCTTTTGTGGGGCTTCTTCTGTCTCAGTCCTTCTCCTTTTCTTTTATGAATCAGTGTGTGTTACTGACTGTTAGGCCTCATGGCAGTCTAAAAACCCCTATCTTTATCTTTATTACCTATATGTGGCATCATAACCCTTTTTATATCCATCCTTTGTTTGGATAAATTTTCAGTTCTTCACGGAAGTCAGTAACAGTAACCCACCATGTTATACATTCCACACACCCTTTTACATAAATATCAAAGCTAGAAAAGGAATCCACCCTCACCCGTGCACTCAAATGAGATCTCTGAGCTAGCTGTAGAATCTCATATTCTCACTGTCAAACTTCAAATTCACTATATTGCCTATTGCCGATTGCCATGCATGTATCCCATGTATGTACATGTATATGTATATGTATGTACCAACCACGAACAACAATCATAAGATAAATCCTTAACAATAACATGCACGCATGGACTGCTACATGATACATCACATGTGAAACTCTTAAAGCACTTTTATTAATTTGATGGTACCATAGAGTAAAAGTTTTTATATTTGTCAGTTGTGAAAATTCAACTTTATTATTTTATTCTGCCCATTTGCAAGAGTCTTGCTCCGTTGCAGTAAAGCTTGTTGCAGCCTTATAAGAAGTTAGATTGGAAATACCATATTTAATAAGTTATTGAAACAACTATAGTACTATTTCTAAATGCATACTTCTATTGTTAATGCATTTGGTCCACGGCAGACCAGAGCTCGTTGAAAATGATTTCTTCTGTCCAAACTAAGATGATTTGGTCAGATATTCACTGCCCTTGATTTTCCTTGTAGGGATGGAGTGATGCATTTACACCCTGCACCTGCAGGTACCCGTCCTTCAGCATTAAGAGACGTGGGTCTTCAGCTGCAACCAATACCTCTACACCTATGCCCTAGATTGCTTAGCCTTGGACTACAATTGGACCCCTTTGACTATTTCAAAATTAACACACCTCTCATTTAACTTCTTCTCTTTCTTTATCAAAATCTCATCTTCTAACATACTCATACTCTCATAAAGGATGCCATTTATTAGTTTGTTTACTTTTAGTTTGATGTAATTTTTTATGCTAAAGATATCATTTTCTTAATCACAATGCTTGTAACTTTCACCTTCCAATTGCAATTATGATTCAACTCTTCTTTTCGTGTTAACAGACATATATTATACGATTGGATATACTTTTACTTTGAAAGAAAATTTTGGTATTGAAGTTTTTATTTAATACAAAAATTGTTTAAATTCAAAAGCAATTTATTTCATAGTACTTTTACATTATCTGACGCAAATGCACTTATTTTTAAACTATAATTACTTGTTGTTAATTTTTAAAAGAGTTCAAAATAATTAAAAAAACGAAACTAATTAATTTGTTTCCTAACTAGCACAATGTCCATTTCTTTGATTTGAGAGATTGGTTGACATTTCCTAACATGTATATATGTGGATGCAGTGCATGGTAAGCAAGACATTAGGTAACTGCAAGAACAAGTTTTATGGTTTTGGTATTGGCAAAGGATTAGTAGAAGTAATTTATGGTTAAAATTTGGGAGTGGAACCGTACAATTAGGAATTAATATGTTGTGAGATTGAAGGTTGGTGCAGACAAAAGACCCATATATTAATTATGAGGAAAAAAAGAAAAAGTAGAGTTTGGAAAAGGTAGATATGTTTTGAGACACATGCGGTTTGTGCTTCTTATTGTTATGCCTTCAGACAGGCTTAACTGACTTCCCACACGCTTGATATCGAACAGATGAAGGAGAAATATAAAGGCAAAAGATTGTGTGTTTTATCTCTCGACCCATTTGTGCTCTCACTGTCTGTGTATACGTGTGTATTTGACAATGAAATAAAGATGTGTGATGCGTATCAAAAATAAAGATGTGTGTGATGCACATGTACATGTACATCTTCTGGTGTGAGTAGTGAAGGAAAATGGGGTGTGTGTGACCGGAGAGAGAGATTTTGGGTTTTTGATTTTCAAGTACTTCCAGGGAACAGCCCCAACAGAATCTTATGGATATGCTGTACTATTAATAAAGTGGGCCATTCATACCACCACTTCTGAATTATTTTCCTATTCATGCCCCTCTTCCCTTTTATTTCAAATTGGAGACCGTATCACATTCTGCTAGGGTCATTCCAAAACCATGTTTATCAATTGTGTTCACTGTTCCAGACTAGAGCACATGAACCTCAAGTGTTTTGTGTTTGCTATTTGCTTCCCCTGTGTCACTTCTTGTTCCCAGCAAACCTCACTTTCCTTCACTACTATATGTACAACCTTGCAGACACACACACACATGAAGCTATGTCCCAACTGCCACCTTTCATGGTCAACACTTTTGCTTCCTGGCTTAGGAAACAAACTACATGCCCATTTGAAGCTTCTGATCCTGTACAAGCAGTTGCAATTGCACACTCACATTAGTCCCAACTATACATCCTATGCTAACCAATAAATCGCAAAAGGAGTTGTCTTTTTACATATGATAGAAATATTTACCGTAACTTCAACATTGTACTTTCATTTACATCATGAGATAATACTCATAATTGTGATTTTATTGAAATGCTCAACATTGTTTAAAGTGGTGGTTGCAGACCATCTCTTTAAAGACAAAACTTAGAACTTATACATCACTTTTTTTATCATTCTATAAGATAACATACTGATCGCTGCTGACCTCAATTAAAAAAAAAAGTATTCTTTTTTATCATAAATTATTTTATTGCATGGATAAAATTTTAATCTGAATGAAAACAAGTAAAAGGGGTTTTATTCTGATTAATCTAATATTATTGTGGATACAAATGATGCAGTGGGTGTACTAAAATGGAAATTAAGAAGTAAGTAGACAGACAGTGGCAGTGTCCATATGCAATAAAGAGTTGGGGTAATTAATTTGAGTTTTTGAGGTGTAGAAAGAGAATTAATAATTGTAGTAGGTTGTTCTCAGAATAACACTGTCCTGTCGTGATGTTTCATCACTCAGGTTCTCAGAATAGCACTAATGCAGATTGCAGAGATTTGGAAGGCAGAGTTAGAATAACTAACAAACTCTTGATTTATTTATTTTGTTTGTGGTATTTACGTTGCACAAATTTTGGTAGATGTGGACTGGTCGATCAGGTTACTTTATTCTTATTTTTGGTTGCCTACTAAGTATTTGGTGCTTGAAATAGTGGGGTTGGGTTGAGTTGGGGTTCTTGAGTTTTGAAGTGATTAGGGATGGGTCCTGCGTCTAGACTCCGGGTACAAGGGACAAGGGACCATAGGGCAATAGAGGGGATCCTAAGTAGGAAGGAAGCAGTTAGTGACAATAATGGTTGTGTGTAGGGCCATGAAATGCAGACCATGCCACAGCACTGCATGTGCAAACAGGTACACATGCACACAAAAATAAACTGTGCTTTCAATCTCTACAGCATTTCAAAGGACACACCATTTTTCTATCCCTTTTTTTCATTTTAATTTAATTCTATTTTTATGCTAAGCAAGCTATAAATTCATATTAATTATCAAAATGTTCATTAAAAATACCATTGGATCTTGTTCTGTTCATTTTTTTTGTTGTGTGGAACATCCCAAGCCCAGAAGTAAACACTGATCGTAACAATTCATTGAAAAAGTTGAATTCTCCCCGACATATACAGAGATTTGAAGATTGAACTGATTTATGCAAAGATAAAACAGAAAGATTTGCATAATGCGAGGACCGTACACAGGTGAGACCCACTATATCTCATGTCATAATAGAAAAAGTTTTACTATTTTTTCTTACAATTTATATTATTGAAGAACATTGAATCACCAAATGTAATTCATGATTATGGGTTGGTAACTACTCTTTTTCTCTCTCTCTCTCTCTGTGTTTTTCTGTACATACATATCATATCACGCATCACGCTTGGTGCTGTCTCCTGAACAATTTCAGCCGTCAATCTACGCGCACGTAGTTGATGATTGTTCCATATTTTTTCGTTTGGTCTCAGCAGTTTGAAACCAGGTAGACCCTTCTATCCCTCTCTGCAGGACCCCAAGGGTAACCACTTGTCTCCCAAGGTCCCCCAACACAACCATTGTTCTTGTCACCTTTTAATGCTACTAATCTTCCTTTCATTATCATACCTTCAATTATAAAGAACCAACAAAACTGGACAAAATCACTTTTAGCCCAACGCTAATTCTTCATACTTAAAAGATTAGTTTTAACAGTGTTCTTTAAAACATCCTGAGAACAACAAAATAAAGACAAGAAAATAGCATGTTGACCTTAACTTCTTTCTTTTTCTCTTCTTAACAGGTTTCCATTAAGTTTTATCAGGAATGACACCAAATACAGTCCAACTATGTATCCTAGTATTTGTCTCCTTAACGATTCGAAAATAATGCATATCTTTACGAAGCATATTAATTGAAATTCGCATTTAAAATGCACTGGAAGTTAGATATACATTAATGCAAATTTTAATGGAAGTTTTATTTAGTCCTTCGTCAATACTCCTAGCATTTCTCGTATTAAAATTGACAAGTGTTAAAAAAAATCCATTCTTTGTAAGCTATTTTATCTTCATTTAAATTTATCTCAAAATAAAAAAAAATCAAAATATATGTTTATCAAATATGGCATGGGACTTATAAAATTTAATAATTTTAAAAAAAATTAGTTGATTAAAAAAGCGGATTCAAAAAATTATGTTAAATCTATTAACGAATAAAATCTTTTCAAAATGACTTAAAAATAAAGTTTGTTTAATTAAGAATATCTTCAATAGATACCACCATTATAATAAATATGATTTTAGACAAACTTAAGACTCCATGTATAGTGTTGCCTAAACATAAAATAGCTTTATAAATGTAGGTTTAAGAGTATAAAAAATTATTGTTATTTATCCGACACTTTATGCCATATTTATATAAATGTTGACTTCAAAATATGTGGCTTAAAAAAAATTGTTACATGAAACAAAGTTAAATTTTGAGAAATTTGTTTCTTCCCTCTCTCACACAGCAGTTCATTCTATCAAAAATAATAAAACTTCACTCTTAGTTTTTCGTTCTTCTAAAAGCTAGTTTTGAAAGAACGTCTCTCACTCGCACTATCTTACCGTCACCGTGTGTTCCATCATCATCGTCGCCTTCATCGTTGGGCTTAGCTTTGGTAAGTCTATCCCTCATCTCTCTCGTTCTTTCATCTATCTAATTTAAGTTTTAACTTCTCTTGTTTTGACTGAAAATGTGTGACTCCCTACGTCTTCCTATTTCATCATATCACTCGCACCTTCTCATCGTCATTGTCATATTGTAGTCACTTTCATCATTACATTGTCAGTTCCACTTTCTCACTATGGTCGGACTTAGCTATGGTAAGTCTATCCCTCATCTCTCTCGCTCTTTCATCTATGTAAATTAGGGTTTTCCTTTCTATTAAGTTAGGTATTGTTGTGTATATTTAGAAAATTGGGCTACTTACATGGGGTTATTATAAATAGCATGTAATTGTGACCTGGAAATCCCTTTCTTGATATCAAAAGGCCATCACAGGCCATTTTTTTTCCATGACTGTTGTGGTTGAAATAGTTGATGAAATTGTGGCAAATTGCATGTTATGGTGGAACTATGATAGTTGGAATTGAAAACCACTTTTTGTCCCTGGTCAATGATTTGATTTAGGGTAGGGCAGTGTCTCCTTAACTCATGCTATATTTTTGTGAGGGTTTAGTTTGATGACTTGTAGTTGTGTGGATACCCTTATGTTTAATCTTGGATTTAGAAAAATTTGTTGATGAAATTGTTTTCATCAAATTGTTTTGTGTGGGATTTATATTTAACGTTAAGTTTTAATGCTCCCTCTGGGGATAGAGAAAAAACCTAAAAAGTATCTTGCCTAATTTCCACTCATCACTTAGTAAAAGGATGAATTCAACCTGTCATTTGACCATACCTACAATTTTTTTCATAATGATCCAATAATTGAAAGTTCGAGTGAAGAGTGTATCCACTAACAATATACAACTCTTTACTATCATTCAATTAGAAATAGTCGTGTAAGATAAGTATGTTGGATTTTATAACCATCTCTTAAGTCAGACTAATAATGATTTTTGATTGGCATGATTTATATTGTTTAAATGGCAAGAGATGAATAAAATTTACATAGACAGGGTCACCAATCATGACAGCAAAACTGTAAGGGGAAGGCTTGTAGATTATCCATTTTCCTCTTTGATAATTAATCATTTTCCCATCCTTGGCTTTTAGTATCAATTTTCAAAGACGTGGCAATAATTCAGGTTTTAAGTTTGATCTTACTGTTTAAAGTGATATTTGTTGTAGTGTACCTCTGCAATATCATCTGCTCACATGTAACACATCATCAGCACAAATAAAAAAAACAAAAACACAAAATACAAAGAAAATAGGGTAAGCTAACAAATTTAAAATTTTCTCGTTCATTATCATCAACAAACTTAATAAGAGTTCTTAATCACACAAACATGTATTCATTCAAGTATCACACCTCACTAACACACTCTACAGATAAATTCATGAAATCTTTAGACATAGACAGTTGACTTTACATCCGAAAGACTCGTACATTGAAAAAATGCGAAGGTATGCAGCTGTCATACAATTCACAGAATCTTGTATGACAAGGTTAGTTCACCTGGATCTTTTCTGACCAACTATATTCCAAACTAAAGTTACCCAGTCTAAACTTCATTTGACTCTCACCATCTAGTACTATTTATCTATTTGATTTTCATTACTAAAGAGTCATGATACCTTATAGACCACATATTTCATTATCAATCACATATTACTCACTCTCATATATATTCCTTTAATTTTTATTCTTACTTAAAGTATTTCAAAACCTTCATGCCAATCCATATTATTCAACATAGTATCACACATCAATTATCATCCAAACATGTATAATAGATCATATGGGTTGAGAAAACCAACCTAAGAACTTATATTACATGAAGTTAGGAGTAGGATTACAAAATAGAGTCGTACTCAACTCGGGGTATTGGCGCTCAGTGCAATACAAACCTAAGACCAAGCTTCTAAAAAAGCGCCTAGCGCCACATCTCGCACCCGGTGCACATCAACTCGAGCAATTGCTTTTGAATTGCGCTCGATATATCTGGTATACACCTAACGCATCTGTATTTACATTTTATCTGTGTGTGTGTAATGAGCAGAAAATGAACTTACTTAATTCAAAATTTTGTTGATGAAATCCAAAATTAAGAAAAAGGTAAAAAAAACTAAGAAGGAATTATTTTAGAGAGATAGTGATTTAGTTAAAATGAAACCTAAATAAGTGAATTTTCTATTTATATAAACCTTTTATTAAAATAACAAAATATTCAAATATCATTTTTAATTATACCACTTCTATTTTATAACAATTTCTAAACCCTTACAATGAACAATAAAATTGAATAATAGATATATATAAATGGAGATATCAACATGATTAAGAAATATCAATGTCGTATTACCTGATATTGTCACTTTTTCTTTTTCTTAGTTAAGATTATTTTACTTGGACAACTACAAATACTTGCCAATAAATATAATTATAACATAAGATCCTCTTTTAAAATTTTGATGGGTAAGTCTGTATGAAGATAAAATTTTCTTCTAATATCCTAAACTTTCTTCCAATGTCCTAAGATATTTAGTTATTGAGAAAATACGAAGGGAAAGTTTCATTATTTCTATACTTAAATCAGAAATTTTATAATTTTTAGAAACTTTAAATAAGTTGAATTTGAATGACTTTTATTTCAAATTTCTTAATTTTTGAAAGATTATTTTTAATAAGATATTCAAGTTTATTAAATTTTAATTTTCTTATTTTTATAAAATATTTTAATTAGTACTAATTACAAATATTATCACCAAATAACGCAAGTGACATTTATAACAATAAAAAATAATTATTATACATTTTTAAAAAAAGGTTAACATTCACTGAAAATTAACTTGTGTCATATAAATTTAGAAAACCTTAACAAAATTCAACCAAAAAATAACTCTACATACATTAAAGAATAAATAATTTTTATAGTGTCAATCGATAAACAACTACGTCAACTAAAAGACGCTCATGAATTGAAAAACATTCTCATTAGCATGGGTAAGAAACCCTAACTAACATTAGTAAAAAAAAATCCCATGTCAATGTTAGTCAAGAACTAGTCATCACATAGGTCTTGGCGAAGGTTGATCAAAACAAAATATTTTAACTTACATCAACTTAAAATAACTTCAGTTAATGTAAAAAAAAATCTTGCCAACTTAATCTGAGCTAAATATAGTAGTTTATACCAACAAAAGAATAATTTTGACACAATAATGATTATGAAATAATCATGATGTACTTTGACTCAAAAATAACCTAAGTAATCGTTACTACAAGAAAAAGTTAATTAGACATAAATCTTTAGTTATTAAATAAAATAGTTATTAATTATGATTAAAATAATTACTAAATTAGATTTTAGTCGCTAAATAACTATAAAATAAAAATAATAATTAAACTTAATGACCAATTAAGTTAAGATAATTGATATCTAACATTAGCTACTAAAATTTTAATCATAGATAATTGGTAATTAATGTTAAATTTCAATTAATGGTTCAAAAATATAATGACATGCTAAAAATCCTAATAGCGTGCTAATTAATTAAAATTTTTAAATAAATTAAATTTCTAAATAATTTCTAGTTCTCAGTTTAAATACTAAATACCTTGATTAACAAAATTATTTCTAATGTTAAACAAAATCAACTCTTAAATAAATACAATTTCTAAATATATATAAAAAACTAAAATAAGTCAGATTTGTAAAGTTTAAATCCTACACTGTAAACTTTCAACCCTAACCCTTATCTAACTCCCTATCCCTGACCCTCACACTTAACCCTCACACTTAACCCTAACTATAATTACTAAACACGATAATCTAAAATGCTAAATAACTAAAAATCTTAAATAAATTAAATTCATAAAGAATTTCTACTCCTTAATTTAACTCATAAATACCTTTATTAAGAAAATTATTTAATATTAAGCAAATTCTACTCATAAATAAATTTCTAATTATATAAAAACTCAAACTAAATGAAATTCCTAAGTCACAAACTATAAATCCTAAATCTTAAATCTTAACCTTATACCCTAATCCAAAAAAGTACATTATTAATTACATTTAATAATAAATTGTAAATTATATAAACTCCTAAATAGATCGGAATCATAAATATCTTACGATCCTAACAAATTATGACAAGATACAACAATTTAAGGTTTACAGTTTTTATAATCTTAAAATTATTAAAAAATTAAGTAATATTCAACTCCAACATTATTAATTATATTTAATGCTAAATATTTATGACATTATAAATTATATAAAATCCTAAATAAATAACCAAAGTAAATCAAAATCTTTAATAAATAATTACGGTACATAAAAAAAACTAACTAAATACAACTAAAAATTTCAAATTCCAAAACTTACAAAAAAATAAACATAAATATATCAAAGTGGTACATAAATGAAAATGTTGATAAATAAATTTTAAAATTTTCTATCTATCATGGTGAACATGGAACTAAGAGATTCATACCACGATGTGAAGAATAAGTAAACTAGCGAGATCAACACAACAAAACACCGTCACACCAAGAAAGATCTTTTGTCATTAATAACACAAGGATGAGAAAAATTATACCAACAGCAAACCACCCAAACAAAGACAAAAAAAAAAAAAAAAAAAAAAAAAAAAAAAAAAAAAACCTACTTA